>OLID01000469.1_pt1 | contig 17069 bp, 14 predicted proteins | sample 1609361 | NCBI WGS metagenome assembly OLID01 (sample SAMN05416778, study PRJEB24817) | seawater metagenome | isolation source: Sea water | place: Canada:Atlantic | collected 2013-07
CGAGATTTCTGCCTGTCTCGTGGGCTCGGAGATGTGTATAAGAGACAGAAGATATTCAACTTAATAAAAGCAAGTAAGGAAAACTAGTTCGAGCAGTATAAAAAATATTGATAATTAGCGTTTTAGTTTAAAAAAGGTTTTGTATTTTTGCAGCCGCTTATTACGAGATAATAAGGATTTTAATAATCAAGGTCGAGAACCTTAAAAAATTAACAAAAAATGTCAGTAAAAATTAGATTACAAAGACACGGTAAAAAAGGAAAACCATTTTATTCAATCGTAGCAGCTGATGCTCGTGCAAAAAGAGATGGTAAATTCTTAGAAAAAATTGGAACTTACAATCCAAACGTTAACCCAGCAATCATTGAATTAGATGTTGATGGAGCTGTAAAATGGTTACAGAACGGAGCGCAACCAACAGATACTGCGAGAGCAATTTTATCTTATAAAGGTGCAATGTTAAAAAATCATTTAGCTGGTGGAGTTGCAAAAGGAGCTTTAACTGAAGAGCAAGCAGAAGCAAAATTTGCTGCTTGGTTAGAAGAAAAAGCAACAAGAGTAACTGCTAAGAAAGAAGGTTTATCTAAAGAGCAATCAGAAGCGAAAGCTGCTGCATTAGCTGCTGAGAAAGCTGTAAACGAAGCGCGTGTTAATGCTGTAAAAGAAGCTGAAGCTGCAATTATTGCTGAGAAAGAAGCTGCTGAAGCTGCATTAGCTGCAGAAAAAGCTGCTGCTGAAGCTACAACTGAAGAGGTTGTTGAAGAAGAAGCTGCAACAGAAGAAACTACTGAGGAGAATACTGCAGAGTAATTCAAAACTAACGAAATGCGTAAAGAAGATTGTTTTTATTTAGGCAAAATAGTTAGAAAACATAGTTTTAAAGGTGAAGTTGTTATCAAGTTAGATACAGATGAACCTGAATTGTATCAAGAAATGGAATCAGTTTTTGTCGACTTAGGCAATAATCTGATTCCATTTTTTATTGAAAAAAGCTTACTTCAAAAAGGAAATCAATTGCGTGTGCAATTCGAGGATATGTACACGGAAGAAGAAGCTGATGGTGTTTTAAAAGCCGATGTGTATTTGCCCTTAGATTTATTACCGAAATTAACTGGAGATAAATTTTATTTCCATGAAGTTATTGGCTTTAAAGCGGTAGATGTTAATTACGGATTGGTTGGAACTATTGAAGGAATCAACGATAAAACAGCGCAGCCTTTGTTTGAAATTATGAACGGAGATAAAGAAGTTTTTATTCCCATGATTGATGACTTTATTAAAAAAATTGATAGAGAAAACAACATAGTTGAAGTTGAAACTCCAAAAGGATTGATAGAATTGTACTTAGACAATTAATCAATAAAAACTTGCCTTATCAAATCAAAACCATTTCAATTTAAAGAGTTTGTAATTCATCAAGAAGCAACTGCAATGAAAGTTGGAACAGATGCCGTTTTACTTGGTGCTTGGTGTTCTTTAGAAAATTATCCTGATAGTATTTTAGATGTAGGTTCTGGAACTGGAATAATTGCTTTAATGTTAGCGCAACGTTCTGACGCAATGACAATTGATGCTGTTGAAGTTGAAGAAAAAGCCTACGAGCAAAGTGTTGAGAATTTTGAATTAAGCAATTGGTCAGATAGATTGTATTGTTACAATGCGTCTTTTGAAGATTTTGTTATAGAAATGTCTGAAGAAGAAGAAAAATACGATGCTATTATTTCGAACCCTCCATTTTATGCAAATGCTTTTGAAACAGAAGATAATGCTAGAAATAAAGCAAGATTTACTTCGTCTTTATCTTTCGAAAATTTAATTATTGGTGCATCAAAATTACTTTCTGATTCTGGTGAATTTTCGGTGATTATTCCATTTAAAGAAGAAGAGAATTTTATTAAAGTTGCGAATCAAAACAACTTATTTCCTAATAATATTTGTCGTGTGAAAGGAACTGAAACATCCGAAATAAAAAGAAGTTTAATGCGTTTTTCTTTCACTCAAAACGAAATTATTGAAGAGGAATTAGTGATTGAAATTTCTAGACATCAATACACTGAAGAATACATAAAACTTACTAAAGATTTTTATTTGAAAATGTAAAAATGCAGTTTTGTATGATTACAAAACCGCATTTTAATTTTTCTTTTCCATTATCCAAATACATTTTCAGGATTGTATCCTAAATACGGAACTTCTTTTTCGTTAAAAGAAATGCCAAAACTTTCTAGTTCTTTTAAAATGGGTTCATATATTTCTTTAGAAATTGGTCTTTGAACTCCAGGAGTTTTTATTTCTCCATTTAATATTTGTAAAGCTGCTATTGCAACTGGTAATCCAACAGTTTTAGCCATTGCTGTATAGGTTTGATTTTCTCCAAAAGCAACCATACTACTTTCTATCTGTTGTTTTTTGCCATTTAATTCGTAACCAAAAATATGATGCATAATAATCATGTCTTTGTCATCTTCAGAAAGTGTCCATTTATCAGATAATATTTTTTGTAACATCTTTGCTGGAGATGCATCTTTCAATCCGATTTTTTTCGATGGATTAAAAATATCTAGCTCTAGTAATTTTTCCCACATTACATCATCTTGATCAATTTTTAAATACGAACGCAATTTTAATTCAACTGAATCTGTTGGAGAATATGCTAAAAATAAATTCGTAAAATCACGATAACTCATTTTCTCTGAGTCTTCAATTGTATACGTATCGTCTGTCATTCCGAGTTGCACAAAAACATTCCAAGCTCTAGAAAAACCAACTCTTCTAATGGTTCCTCTATACATGGTAGAAATATCTTCCAAACCGTAAATAGATCTGTATTTTAAAGAATCTCTATTTGGATAGGCTTCAAATTTTCCGCTTCCGTTTATGTGTAAAAATTCTGTTCTTCTAAATAGTTTATGAAATGGAATGTATTTGTAAGTTCCTTCTTGAATAAACATTGCAGCACCTCCTTGACCAGCTGTTACAACATTTCTAGGATTCCATGTAAATTTATAATTCCATAAGTTATTGTCGCTTTCTGGGGCAACTAATCCACCTGTAAAAGATTCGAACAACAACATTTTTCCGCCTTTCTCATGAATTTTATCAATGACTTTCATAGCGCTCATATGATCAATTCCAGGATCAACACCAATTTCGTTCATAAAAACCAATCCTTTACTCTTAACATCAGCATCTAAAACTTTCATCTCATCAGAAATATAAGAAGCTGTAACCATGTTTTTTTGAAACTTGACACAGTCTTTTGCAACTTCTAAATGAAATCTTGCAGGTAACATAGAGATAACAATATCTGCTTTTTGAATGGCATTTATTCTTTGTGTTTCTTTAAAAACATCTAATTCAATTAGTGTTAAGCGGTTCTGGTTTTGAAACCGTTTACTGATATCATCAATAGAAATGTCTCCAATGGTAATATGTAAATTTTCTTCAGATGATTTGTCTAATAAGTATTTTATTAGGGAAGAACTAGATTTTCCAGCTCCAATTATTAAGATGTTTCTCATTTTGTTATTTTATAACTAATTTTACGATTATGAATTTGTAAAATAGTTTCAGCTAAAATACACAATTCATTCAAATAAGTTTAAAATAAAACAAAAATCAATAAAATGAATAAGAATTTAACAATAACTGCTGTTTTAGGAATCATAACAATAATATTAGGTGCATTCGGAGCTCATGCATTATCAAAGTCGCTTACAATTGAAGGATTGAATAGTTTTGAAACGGCGGTGCTATACCAAATGTTTCATGTAATAGTTTTATTGTTTGTAAATACATATAAAGATTTTACAATACAGCAACAAAATAGAATTAGTTACTTGTTCTTTCTCGGTATTTTGTTCTTTTCAGGTTCAATATATGTAATTCAGTTATTAGGTGTTTCGGCCAAAGCCATTTGGTTTATTACTCCTTTAGGTGGATTCTTTTTAATGTTAGGTTGGTTGTTTATGGCAGTAAGTTTTGCGAAAAGAAATCAACAATAAATAGTTGATAAAAATTTGAAAAGGTTAAATCATTGTAAAAATAATCTGTATTTTTGCCCTTTATATATTTAACACAACTAAATAAATAACTTAAAAAATAAACATGGTAAATCTTGATTCAAAATCAATTTCACTAGATAGTTTAGGAATTAAAAACGCAAAAGTTCATTACAATTTAACTTCAGATGAATTACACGCAACAGCTATTGAAAAAGGACAGGCAGTTGAAGCTTCATCAGGAGCATTAGCAGTAAATACAGGTGAATTTACAGGAAGATCTCCAATGGATCGTTTTATTGTCAAAGACCAAATTACAGAAGATAAAGTTTGGTGGGGAGATATAAATCTACCATTTGATGCTGATAAATTTGACAAATTATATGATAAAGTAACTAGTTACTTGTCAGAAAAAGAAATTTTTGTTAGAGATAGTTTCGCTTGTGCTGATGAAGATTATAAACTAAATATTAGAGTTGTAAATGAATATTCTTGGAGCAATATGTTTGCTTACAATATGTTTTTACGACCAACTACAGAAGAGCTAAAGGATTTCTCTCCAGAATGGACAGTAATTAACGCGCCAGGTTTTATGGCAGATGCAGAAGTTGATGGAACTCGTCAACATAACTTTGCTATTTTAAACTTTGGTAAAAAAATTGCTTTAATTGGTGGAACTGGTTATACCGGTGAAATTAAAAAAGGTATTTTTTCAGCATTAAATTTTATTCTTCCTGTGTTTAAAAACACATTGCCAATGCACTGTTCTGCAAATGTGGGTAAAGATGGAGATACAGCAATCTTTTTTGGTTTATCAGGAACAGGTAAAACAACACTTTCTACAGATCCAAATAGAAGTTTAATTGGTGATGATGAACATGGTTGGACTTCTGAAAATACAGTATTTAATTTTGAAGGAGGCTGTTATGCTAAAGTGATCAACTTATCTCAAGAACAAGAACCAGAAATTTATGCTGCTATTAAAAAAGGAGCAATTTTAGAAAACGTTATTTTAGATGATAATGGAGATGTTGATTTTGCAGACACTTCTATTACTCAAAATACAAGAGTTAGTTACCCTATTTACCATATAGATAATATTAAGAAACCATCAATTGGTAAAAACCCTAAAAACATATTTTTCTTAACAGCAGATGCATTTGGAGTTTTGCCTCCAATATCTAAGTTGACTCCTGGTCAAGCAGCGTATCACTTTATTTCTGGTTATACTGCAAAAGTAGCAGGAACAGAAGCTGGTGTAACTGAACCGCAGCCAAGTTTTTCAGCTTGTTTTGGAGCGCCATTTATGCCTTTGCATCCTACTAAATATGCTGAAATGTTAAGTGCTAAGATGAAAGAAACTGGTGTTAATGTTTGGTTAGTGAATACCGGTTGGACTGGTGGACCTTATGGTGTAGGAAGTAGAATGAAATTAAAATACACTAGAGCAATGATTTCTGCTGCTATTAACGGAAGTTTAGAAGCAGAAAATAAAGGTAATTACCATGTACACTCTATGTTTGGTTTAAAGCAGCCAAGAACATGTCCAAATGTGCCAACTGAAGTTTTAAGCCCAAGGAAATCTTGGAATAACGATGAAGGCTATTACAAAACTGCAGAGAAATTGACAAAATCTTTCAAAGAAAACTTTAAACAGTTTGAAGAATTTGCTAATGAAGAAATTATGGCTGGCGCACCGCTAAAATAATTTCATAATCATATTATTTAAAAGCACCTCAATTGAGGTGCTTTTTTTATGGATTGTTTTTCCTATTTTTATGGAGCAACAACTTTCTAAGTTATATGATAAAAAATTGGTTTAAAAATATTGGCCCAGGAACTTTAATTGCTGCAGCTTTTATTGGTCCAGGAACGGTTACACTTTGTACAATTGCTGGTGTTAATTTTGGTTTTAATTTACTGTGGGCAATGTTGCTTTCTGTTTTCGCAACAATTATTTTACAAGAAATGGCAGCTCGTTTAGGAATTATTTCTCAAAAAGGATTGTCGGAAGTAATTCGAGAAGAAATTAAAACTCCATATTTAAAACAATTGATCACTCTTTTAATTCTTGCAGCAATTGTTGTTGGAAATGCCTCTTATGAAGCTGGAAATATTAGTGGAGGAGTTTTAGGGTTAGAAACTATTTTGGGAGTAACTTATTTTGATATTGGGTCATTTTCTGTAAACGGAATCAGTTTACTTATTGGTGTTATTGCGTTTGCATTATTGTATTTAGGAAATTATAAAATCCTTGAAAAAATATTGATTTCGTTGGTGCTGATTATGAGTATTTCATTTATAATTACGGCAATTATTACCAAGCCAAATCTATCAGAAATTTTTAAAGGTGCTTTTATTCCAAGTTTCCCAGATGATAGTTTATTGACCATTATCGGTTTAATTGGGACAACTGTGGTGCCTTATAATTTGTTTTTACATGCTTCTTTGGTAAAAGAACGATGGAAGAAAAAAGAAGATATTTCTTTCGCTAAAAAAGACACAATCATTTCAATTATTTTAGGAGGGTTAGTTTCTATGGCAATTATCATTTCTGCAGCTGGAATTCAAACAAGTTCAATTTCTAATGCTTCAGATTTAGCAAAAGGATTAGCACCTTTATATGGAGAGTTTTCAAAATATTTTCTTTCTCTTGGGTTATTTTCGGCCGGAATTACATCAGCAATTACTGCACCTTTAGCCGCGGCCTATGTCGCAAAAGGTTGTTTGGGTTGGAAAGTTGGATTGAAATCAAAACGCTTTAGAAGCGTTTGGATGATTGTGTTAATTCTCGGAGTTTTCTTTTCCTCTTTAGGAATAAAACCAATTGAGATTATAAAATTCGCGCAAATTGCAAATGGAATGTTGTTGCCCGTTATTGCAGGAATATTATTATGGATTATGAATAAAAAATCTGTTTTAGGGAAATATGTAAATTCAAAGACTCAAAATATTTTTGGAATAATTATTTTGATCGCAACTATTTTTCTTGGATTAAAAGGAATACTAAAAGTGTTTAATTTATTGTAGATGAAAACAATCGATATTAATTGTGATGTTGGAGAAGGAATAGAAAATGAGCATTTATTAATGCCATATATTTCGTCTTGTAATATTGCTTGTGGAGGTCATTTTGGAGATCAATTTACGATTGATAAAACGATTCAATTAGCAATTGATAATAACGTTAAGATTGGAGCGCATCCATCATTTCCGGACAAGGAAAATTTTGGACGGAAAATCATGGATATTTCTGATGTTGAATTGCAAGAAAGTTTGATACTACAAATGCAACTTTTTAAAAAAAGGGCTGCATTAAAAAATGCAATCATTCATCATGTAAAACCTCACGGCGAATTGTATAATTTAATTGCTGTGGATCAAGAAAAAGCAATTTTGTTTGTAAATGCAATTCAACAAGTTTTTGAAAATGTAAAAGTTTACGTTCCTTTTAATTCGGTAATGGAAAATGTTGCTTTAGAAAATAGAATCGAAATTGTTTACGAAGCTTTTGCTGATAGAAATTACAATGATAATTTAACTTTAGTATCAAGATCATTGCCCTATGCTGTAATTACTGATAAAGCACAAGTTTTGAGGCATGTTAAAATGATGAATGATGAATCAAAAGTCAGAACTGTTACTTGTAGTGAAATTGAAATTAAAGCGGATACTTTTTGTGTGCATGGCGATCATAAAAATGCCATCGAGATATTACAATATTTACAGGAGAACTTGTAATTAAAAATGACTTTTAAACCTACATATAAACTTTTTGGAGATAGCGCTATTTTAATAGAATGGCCTTCACAAATTAATGAATTAATTTTATGCGATATTCTATATTTTAAAAATGAAATAGAGAAAAATATTCAATTGAAGGATTGTATAGTTGGTTACAATTCGATTTTATTGGTCTATCACTTTCTAATTGAAGACTTAGCTTCAAAAATTGAATCTCTTCATGATTTATACCAAAACAAGGAGGTGTTAACTGAAATAAAAAAAACTCACTGGAAAATTCCAGTTTGTTATGACGCAACTTTTGGAGTCGATTTAGAATATATTTCAAAGGACTTAAAACTAAGTATAAAAGAAATTATCAACTTACATACAGAAGCAGTTTACACAGTTTATTTTATCGGTTTTTTACCTGGGTTTTTATATTTAGGCGGATTGAATGAGCAAATTATAATCCCGAGAAAAGGAACTCCAAGGTTAAATGTAGTTAAAGGAGCAGTAGCAATTGGTGGAAATCAAACAGGTGTTTATCCAAATGAAAGTTCTGGTGGTTGGAATATCATTGGAAATTCTCCAATTTCTTTTTTTGATATTAAGAATGAGCATCCTTGTTTTGGTTCAGCTGGTGATGAAATTACTTTTGAAAGTGTTTCTTTAGAAGAATATCAACAAATTAAAGATCAAGTTGAAAATAATTCTTATCAAATACAACAGGTAAAATGATTACAGTCTTAAGCCCAGGAATATATTCAACAGTTCAAGATTTTGGGCGTCCAGGATTTGCGAATATTGGTGTTCCTGTTTCTGGAGTTATGGATTCCTACGCTACAAAAATAGGAAATCAATTGTTGAATAATGATTTAGTCGACGCTGTAATTGAAATTACTTTTGGAGGAGGTAAATTTAAGTTTAATGAGAAGTTAAAAATCTGTGTAACTGGAGCAAATTTTAGTCCAGAAGTAGACGGTAGTTCGATAGAAATGCATTCGGTTGTTGAAGTAGAAAAAGGCGCCGTTTTGTCTTTTGGAAAAAAGATATTTGGAGTTAGAACTTATTTGTGTGTTCGAGGCGGAATTTCAGCTAAAAAAATGCTGGAAAGTAAAAGTTTTTATAAAGGAATTACCAATAGTTCTATCCTTAAAAAAGGAGACATATTAAGTACAAATGCTTTTCAATTAGAAAATAAAAAGACGTTATCAAAGATCAAAATTGATGATAATTATTTTAAAGCAAAACTTATAGAGTGTACTTTAGGGCCAGAATTTGATTTGTTGTCAAAAATCCAGCAAGAACAATTAACAAGAAATATATTTACAATTTCTAACGATAACAATAGAGTAGGTTATCGGTTAGAAGAGTTATTAGAAAACCAATTAGAGCCCATTTTAACTTCTGGAGTTTTGCCGGGGACGGTTCAGTTAACTCCGTCTGGAAAAGTCATTGTGTTAATGAGAGATTGTCAAGTTACCGGAGGTTATCCAAGGATCTTACAGCTTTCTGAAGAAGGGATAAATGTATTATCACAAAAGACAACGAATGATAAAATAAAATTTGTACTAAAATAAAAAACACCTCAATTGAGGTGTTTTTTATGTGTTAAATTTAGAAATTAATTTTCTTCTTTAATTATTTTCTTCATTTTATGTTTACCATCTTTATCACCATACAACTCGTCAATTTTAGCTTTAACTTCAGCTTTAGTTCCTTTAATGCCTTTGACAGTTTTTACTTTTTTTCCATCAATAGTAGTAATAGCTGTAACAGTTGCAGTGTATAAATCACCTTCTACTTTTTCCATTTCAACTTTTACTTCATTAGATTGATTTTTTATGTTTTTATCTGCAACAAATGTAAAGTTTCCTTTTACCTTTTGCTTTTTTCCATCAGCATCAACCCAAACATTTACATTTATATTTTCAGCATGATCAGCATCCGAAGAATGACCACCTAAAATTGGTGCAATCACTAACCCGATTAAACAAGTCAATTTAATTAAGATATTCATTGATGGTCCAGAAGTATCTTTAAAAGGATCCCCAACTGTATCTCCAGTTACCGCAGCTTTGTGAGCTTCAGAACCTTTGTAAGTCATTTCTCCGTTAATTTCAACTCCTGCTTCAAAAGATTTCTTAGCGTTATCCCAAGCACCTCCAGCATTGTTTTGGAAGATTGCCCAAAGAACACCAGAAACAGTAACTCCAGCCATATAACCACCTAACATTTCAGCAATAGCTAAGTTGTCCATTCCAAATAACATTGGAACAAAAGCAATAATTAATGGAAATCCGATTGTTAATAAACCTGGTAACATCATTTCTCTTAATGAAGCTTCAGTAGAAATCGCCACACATTTATCATATTCTGGTTTTCCAGTTCCTTCCATAATCCCAGGAATATCTCTAAACTGACGTCTTACTTCATTAACCATTTCCATAGCAGCTTTTCCTACAGCATTCATTGCTAATGCAGAGAATACAACAGGAACCATTCCTCCAACAAATAGCATTGCTAATACTGGTGCTTTAAAAATGTTAATTCCGTCAATTCCAGTAAAAGTTACATACGCAGCAAATAATGCTAATGATGTTAAAGCAGCAGAAGCAATTGCAAAACCTTTTCCGGTTGCAGCAGTTGTATTTCCAACTGAGTCTAAAATATCTGTACGTTCTCTAACGATTGGTTCTTGTTCGCTCATTTCAGCAATTCCACCTGCATTATCAGAAATTGGCCCGAAAGCATCAATCGCTAATTGCATAGCTGTTGTTGCCATCATAGCAGAAGCAGCTAAAGCAACTCCATAAAATCCTGCAAAAGCATAAGAAGCCCAAATTGCACCAGCAAATAATAATACAGAAGGGAATGTAGAAATCATTCCAGTAGCTAAACCAGCAATAATATTTGTTCCAGCTCCAGTAGAAGATTGTTGCACAATTTTTAAGATTGGAGGTTTTCCTAATCCAGTATAGTATTCAGTTACAGAAGAAATTGCTCCACCAACAAGTAAACCAATTAGTGTTGCGTAAAATACTCTCATTGAAGAAATTTCTTGTACGCCTTCTCCAAAGAAATTCATGTTCATTGTTTCTGGTAACATCCAAGTTACTAAACCAAAACAAGATATAGCAACTAAAACAATAGATGTCCAGTTACCAATATTTAAAGCTCTCATTACTTGAGATTCTTTTGCGTCGTTACTTTTAATTTTCACCAACATTGTACCAATAATAGAAATAATGATCCCTACACCAGCAATTGCCATTGGCAATAAGATGGGTCCAATTCCGCCGAAAGCATCTTCAATACTTCCGCCCATGTCTTTAATTACATAATTTCCTAAAACCATTGCTGCTAACACTGTTGCAACATATGATCCAAATAAATCTGCTCCCATTCCTGCAACATCTCCTACATTGTCACCTACGTTATCTGCAATTGTTGCAGGGTTACGAGGATCATCTTCTGGAATTCCAGCTTCTACTTTACCAACTAAATCAGCTCCTACATCTGCAGCTTTTGTGTAGATTCCTCCACCAACTCTTGCAAACAATGCAATAGATTCAGCCCCTAATGAAAACCCAGCTAACGTTTCTAATACGATAGTCATATTATCTACAGAAAAAGTTCCATCAGCTCCACCCATAAAATAGTTGTAGAATATGATGAAAAATCCTGTTAAACCTAAAACAGCTAAACCAGCAACACCTAATCCCATTACGGTTCCACCTCCAAAAGAGATTTTCAAAGCATTTGGTAAACTAGTTCTAGCAGCTTGTGTTGTTCTAACATTTGTTTTTGTTGCTATTTTCATTCCAATATTTCCTGCGTAAGCAGAGAAAATTGCTCCAAAAATAAAGGCAACTACTATTAACCAGTGTGTAGTTGGAACTACAAATGATACTACGGCTAATAAAACACTTACTATTACTACAAATATTGCTAACAATCTATATTCAGCGTTTAAAAAAGCAAGGGCTCCTTCGTAGATGTGGTCAGAAATTTCTTTCATCTTTCCATCACCTGCGTCTTGTTTCATTACCCAAGATTTTTTGATTAACATGTAAATTAATCCTAATGCTGCCAAAGCTATTGGCATGTAAATCATCATTGATTCCATATTCTTTTTTATTTTGATTAGTTTTTAACGGGCGTAAAGGTACTAAAATCAAACAGAATGAAAAAGCCTTACAAATAGATTGTAAGGCTTTTATGTTTTACGGTAAATTTCCGGGATTTAAATTGTGAAATTCCCGTTAGTTTTATGCTCGCTATTCTCATAACGTTCGATACATTTATCTAAAATAGTGAATGCTTCTTCAGCATTTCCCCAATCTCCAATGTCTACTTTTTTCTTTTCTAAATCCTTATAAACTTGAAAAAAATGTGTAATTTCTTTTTTTCTATGTGGATTTAAATCTGATAAATCGTTATAACTATTCCAAATTGGATCTGTTGTTGGTACACAAATTAGTTTTTCATCTGGTCCTTTTTCATCAGCCATATGGAAAACTCCAATTGGTTTTACTTCCATTACACACATTGGAAAAGTTGGTTCAGACCCTAAAACAAGAACATCTAATGGGTCGCCATCTAAAGCTAAAGTTTCTGGAATAAATCCGTAATCACCTGGGTACATCATTGATGAAAATAACATTCTGTCAAAGCGAATTTTACCTAATTCAAAATCGTATTCGTATTTGTTTCTGCTCCCTTTTGGAATTTCAATTAAAACATCTACTGTTTTTCTTTCTTTTGCAGTCATTTATTTGTCTTTTTTATCGGTCGACAAAAGTAGTGATATTTTGAAGTTTTTAAGCTAAAAAAGAAAGGATATTTATTCTAGTTAGAATCCAGCTTTTATGCCAATTCTAACGGCGAATTTTGGAGAAGGTAAACCGTTTACACTTGTGTGTTTTCCTCGCCAAATAAAATCGACTCTTAATGGACGAATATCTCCGTAACCAATGTTCTCGAATCCAACTCCATACTCATAATATAATTTATCTGTTGGCGCTGCATAGGTGATGTTAGATTTGTTAATGGCAATGTTTTCGTCAGAAATAGTTCCATAAACAGTTTTAAAAGTAACTAAACTTCTTAATTTTAAATACTTGATTAAAGGCATTCTGTTTAAAATAAAACCATTAAAGTGATGTTCGAAATGTCCAGATAAATAAGTGTCTGTTACAAAGTCGTAATAATTCATTAATGAAAAAGTATTCTTTGTGAGCCAATACGTTTGATTTGCAGGAATAGGACTTAATAAAGTAATTGGCACTTTTCCGAATGTTTTTCCACCGTCAACAGTAGCAATCATTAATCCTAATTTTCCTAATAAAATTGGTTGGCTATATTTAAATTGAATTTTATCATAATTAAAATCACCATTTAAAAATCCTTTGTAACCTCTGTTATAATTTAAAACTATAGAAGGAAAAATGTTTCTTCCCATTTTTTGTTCTACACCAAAACCATATTCAAATCTTCCTGGTGTATAAGCAATATAAATATCTGTACTTACATCAGTAACTTCAGATTGAATATTATTATTGTCGTCTAAATAATCTACGGTAAAATCTTTAGGTGACGCACTTTTAATAACACTATGTGCTGCCGAAATCCCAAAATGTAAATTCTTTTTAAGCTCAATATCAAACTTTAAAGCGGATCTACTAACGTGTGATAAAAAAAAGTTTTCTCCTCTAGAAAACAAAGCATTCGGATCAAAAACATTTGCGTTTAATCCGTTTGTGTTTAATAATTTCCCACCTAATTGTTCAATGTCTTTTAAATAGGATGCGCCAATTGCAATTCTTGGTTTGTAGCTTACTAAATACTTGGCTTCTGTTCCAAACTTGTAGCGTTTGTCTTTCGTTCCGTAGCCAACAAATCCACTTAGTCTAAATCGATCATCTGTTGTTGTAAATGTTCTAAAACCAAGTTTTATTTTTAATCCTTCTACACTGTTTCTTACAATAGTATTCCAATACTGCCCAAATTGAATATTGCTTCCAAGGTTAAAATAACCGGTTGAAGCTGTGTTTAAAACACTGCTTATTTGTTTTATTTTCTTTTGATTTTTTACTGAATGAATCAGCTTGTAAGTGTCTTTTTTTGAACTGGACTTACTAATGCTATCCCAATACACTTTGTTTTGATCAAATTGTTTTGGTTTGAACCTTAATATTTCTCCAGAATAAAATTCGTCATTTAATTTTTTGTCAAAAATGTAATCAGAATACGAGCTTGTTTTCTTTATGGTTAAACCTTTATTGGCATCATCTTTATCGGTAAGAGTGAAGTCTCCAGAATAAATATCAGTTTTAGGTAAATAAATACTGTCGTCTTTTATGGTAAATTCTTTTTCAAAAGACAGTTTTCTAACAAAGTTTAGATTGATGTCTTTATTAATTTTCATTTTAATTTTTGTGACAGAAAAATTTTTGTCAGCAACCCATAAAAATCCTTCAAAAGCTAAATCTCCATCTCTTCTTGGGAAAAAATAAATTGAATACGTTTTTTTATTATTCACAGTAATACTGTCGTGTAAAACATAATCATATGTTTCAAAGCCAGTTGTTGAAATCGGGCTTACAAATGACTTTCTTAATATTTCAATATTATTTTTATGAATATCAATATCATTAAAAGTGTTAGACATTCTTTCGAAAACAAATCCATCTTTATTGACACCATCTTGTTTTTCTGCTTCGATATCTTCTCTTTCAATATTAAGTTCATTGTTTCCAAAAACATTTTTTACAGTTTCACTTAAAAAAAGCGGAATGTAATAATTAATGCCATCTTCATTTGGTGGCAACTGTTCTAGTACTTTTTTATACTCTTTTTTGAAAACATTTTTTAAGAAAAGCGAATCTAAATTATTCAAACCAACTTCTGTAGTTTGTAGTTTTTTAAACTGATACGCTTTTACAAGCTTTAAACCATTTTTCTTTTTTCTACTCCAAACTTCTTTCAAAATTCTATAAGCAGGATTCTCTTTTTTTCGAAGACGCTTTTTAGGTTTGGATACAATAATAACTTCATCAAGAACATTACTTGCCTCTTTTAAGGTGATTTTGAAATACGTTTTTTTAGGGTTGTATTTCAAAGAAAGGGTTTCAAAACCAACAAATGAAATTTCTATCTTTCCGCGTTTTATTGGCGAGGTTAATTGAAATCTTCCATCAAGATTTGTTACTACACCGTTTGTTGAATTTTTAAAATAAACATTTACAAAAGGAAGTGGTTCGTTATTTACATCTAATATTTGTCCAGAAATTTTAACCTGCGCATTACACACAAAAAAGGTAAAAAATAATAAAACAGGTATGAATGTTTTCATGGCAAAAAAAAATCCTTTTTAATTTAAATGGTAAAAAGGATTTTAAATGATTTTAATTTTTCTAAATATACAAAACTTCTTTAACAGCTTTAACAACATCCTTATGGTTTGGTAACCATTCTTCTAATAAAACTGGCGAATATGGAGCAGGAGTGTCTGCGGTTGTAATTCTTTTTATTGGAGCGTCTAAGTAATCAAACGCTTCATTTTGAATTCTATATGTGATTTCAGAAGCAACACTGGCAAATGGCCAAGCTTCTTCTAAAACAACTAATCTGTTTGTTTTTTTAACTGATTCTAAAATGGCATCATGGTCCATCGGACGAACTGTTCTTAGATCAATAATTTCAACTGAAATATCTTCTTTTGCTAATTCTTCAGCAGCTTTATAAGCTTCTTTTATAATTTTTCCGAAAGAAACTATTGTTACATCTGTTCCTGCTCTTTTTATTTCTGCAACACCAATTGGTAATATGTATTCTCCTTCCGGAATATCCATTTTATCACCATACATTTGTTCAGACTCCATAAAAATAACTGGATCATCATCTCTAATTGCAGCTTTTAAAAGCCCTTTTGCATCATATGGGTTTGATGGGACAATTACTTTTAAACCAGGTGTGTTTGCAAACCAGTTTTCAAATGCTTGTGAGTGTGTTGCTCCTAATTGACCAGCTGATGCAGTTGGTCCTCTAAAAACAATAGGGCAATTAAATTGCCCACCAGACATTTGTCTAATTTTTGCAGCGTTGTTTATAATTTGATCAATTCCAACTAAAGAGAAATTAAAAGTCATGTATTCTACAATTGGTCTGTTGCCATTCATGGCAGAACCAATTGCAATTCCTGCAAAACCAAGTTCAGCAATAGGAGTGTCAATTACTCTTTTTGCACCAAACTCATCTAACATTCCTTTGCTTGCTTTGTAAGCTCCGTTATATTCGGCAACTTCTTCACCCATTAAATAAATACTTTCATCTCTACGCATTTCCTCGCTCATTGCTTCACAAATCGCTTCTCTAAACTGAACTGTTTTCATTCTTTAATTTTTCTTAAATTGAGTGAAGCAAAAATATATAAAAATAAATAGTATCACATATATTTATTAGACGAAATAGCTATTTTTTTGTTGCTTTTTGATTTTATTGAAATTATAGTAGAAATATTTACTATGCATGCATAACAAATTGAAAAAAAAGTCATAAATTCGTGCCGTAAATAATGAAATAATTTTCAAAAATAGAAATAGATGAAAATATTAGTTTGTATCAGTCATGTACCTGATACCACATCAAAAATTAATTTTACAGAAAATGATACAAAGTTTGATGCAAACGGAGTTCAATTTGTAATTAATCCATACGATGAATTTAGTTTAACACGTGCAATGTGGTTTAAAGAAAAGCAAGGAGCAACTGTAACTGTTGTAAATGTTGGAAATGCGACTACAGAACCAACTTTACGTAAAGCGTTGGCAATTGGTGCGGATGATGCAATTCGAGTAAATACAGAAGCTTTAGATGGTTTTTTTGTTGCAAAGCAAATTGCAGAAGTTGTTAAAAACGGTGATTATGACTTAGTTTTAGCTGGAAGAGAATCTATTGATTACAATGGAGGAATGGTTCCTGGAATGTTAGCTTCAATCTTAGACTTTAATTTTGTAAATGGATGTATTGGTTTAGAGATTGACGGAGATGCTGCAACTGCATCTAGAGAAATTGATGGAGGAAATGAGAAAATTTCAACAAATTTACCATTAATAATTGCTGGTCAAAAAGGATTGGTTGAAGAAAAAGATTTGAGAATTCCGAATATGAGAGGAATTATGATGGCACGTAAAAAGCCATTATCAGTTATAGAACCTGTTGAGGTTTCTTCACAAACAGCTACTACTTCTTTTGAGAAACCATCGGCAAAAGGAGCTGTGAAATTAGTAGATGCAGATAATGTAGATGCTGTCTCTTATACACATCTCCGAGCCCACG
>OLID01000470.1_pt1 | contig 16974 bp, 17 predicted proteins | sample 1609361 | NCBI WGS metagenome assembly OLID01 (sample SAMN05416778, study PRJEB24817) | seawater metagenome | isolation source: Sea water | place: Canada:Atlantic | collected 2013-07
CAAGAAAGCAGCTCCCAAGACCGCAACTCCAGAAAAAGCAGCCCCCGGAAAAGCAGTTCCTAAGAAAGCCGCGCCCAAAGCTGCGGCGCCCGGCAAATCCACTGCCGCGACCGCCCCAGCTAAAAAATCGGCTGCCAAGCCTGCTGAAAGTAAGGCAAAAACAACCGTTAAAAGCACCGCCGCCAAGCCGAAAGCAAAAAAAGCCGTGGCCTCAAAACCCGACACGGCTAAACCCGCACCGGCCGCCAAGCCCGCCGAGCCAGCCCCAAAAGAGCGCGTGGAAGGTGCCTCGGTCAATTTCAGCAGCGTGCAGGAGCCGCCCTCACACCTGACCATGCGCGTGGACACCAACCGCGTTGTGGCCTTTCATTACCGCCTGTGCGAAGTGCGCCCTGATGGTAATCGATCGCAATGGCTGGAAGCTTCGTTCGGACGGCAGCCTCTACTGTATCTGCACGGTCACGGCAATGTGGTGCCGGGCCTGGAACAGGCGATGGCAGGCAAGCGTGCCGGTGATCGTATCGAGATTACCCTGGCGCCCGAGCAGGCCTATGGACCGCGGACGTCCAACGAGATACTGCGCATACCCATCAAACACCTGCATCGGGCACCCGAGCGCAAGCATCTGGTACCCGGCGCCATCGTTTCGGTGAAAACCAACCGTGGCATCAAAAACGCGTTGGTGATCAAGGTCGGCAAGTTCAACGTGGATCTTGATACCAACCACCCGTATGCGGGCCGAACCCTGCACTATCAGATAGAAGTGCTGGGCGTACGCCAGGCAACGGCAGAAGAAGTGGCGCATCGCCATGTACACGGACCAGGTGGTCATCAGCACTGAGCCGGGACTAAAGAGTCAGACCTTCAGACAACTATAAAAAACGCGAAAAGGTGGGATTATGACAATCGAGAGCGAAAGCCGCAGAAACATGTTGAAAGCTGGACTGGGAGCCGGGGTGATGGCGGCCAGCGCCAGCTTTCCCTGGATGGCACTGGCCCAGGGCGAGGAGCTGATTCCGTTTCTGGACGTACCCGAGGGATATGACCCCGGCCCGCGCCGCCCGGGCATGACGCACATCATCGATACGCGACAGATCAACAATTTTTACAGCGACGATTTCTATGTGGTGCAGCACTACGGTCAACCCGAACTGGATGTCAGCAACTACCGCCTGACGGTCACCGGCCTGGTGGATCGACCCCTGAGCTTTACCCTGGATGAGCTGATGGCACTGCCCGACCAGACGCTGGATGTCGGGTTTGAATGTGGTGGCAATGGCAACCGCATGTACCATGGCCTGGTGGGTAATGCGCGCTGGCGCGGCATCAACCTGAAGGCTGTGCTGGAGCGTGCGGGCGTTCAGGAAGACGGGCGTGAAGTCGTCTTTTTTGGCGGCGACATCGGCCAGGAAGAAATCCGTGGTCGCCAGGTGGACAAGGCCTTTGCCCGCAGTCTGTCGCTGGAAGACGCGATGCGTGATGACAATATGATTGCCTTTGAAATGAATGGCCAGCCCCTGCCCGTGCATCACGGACGCCCGGCACGGCTGCTGGTGCCCGGTTTCTACGGCGTGGCCAATGTCAAATGGCTGACCCAGATTCATGTGCAGGACACGCGTTATATGGGCCGCTTCATGGGCCGCGACTACGTGACCCTGAAAAAGGAAATGGTGGGCGATCAGGAGCGCTGGGTGGAGAACTCGGTTGCGCGCATGAACCTGAAATCCGTGATTGCACGGGTCACCCGCCGCGGCAACAGCCACCGAATCAGTGGTTTTGCGCTCAACGATGGCACACCGCTGCAAAGCATCGAGGTCAGCATTGATGGAGGCCCGTGGCAACAGGCGGTCATTGATCCGCAGGCGTCCAGCTACAGCTGGAAACCCTTTCATTTCGATTGGCAGGGTGCCGCAGCCGGCGAACACACACTGGTATCCCGGGTGACGGACATCAATGGCAATACGCAGGCAGTGGCAGAAGATCTGCCTGAACGGGTCAGCTATTGGGAGGAATTCGGCCAATTCCCTCGACGGATCATGATCGGCGCCTGAGACATGGCCCTGAAGCCTGCAAATACCGACCGGTAAACACTATAGAGAGTAGTTGTCTATGAAAACGTATCTGGTGCTGACGCTGATCGGTAACGATCAACCCGGACTGGTGGAATCGCTGGCGCAGATTGTCGCGCAGCATCAGGGCAACTGGCTGGAAAGCAATATGTCGCGGCTGGCGGGCAAGTTTGCCGGCATATTGCGTGTCAGTGTCGAGGAAGACAAAGCCGAAGCGCTGATTTCGGCGCTGGATGCGCTGTCGCCGCGGCTGAAGCTTATTGTTGAGCGGTCGGCCCAGGCCGAAGCCGAGAAACCGCAACGCAGTTTGCGATTGAGCCTGGTGGGTAATGACCGCCCGGGCATCATCCGTGATATTTCGGGGGCGCTGGCGCGTCAGCACGTCAACGTCGATGACCTGGACACCGAGTGCGTGCCGGCCCCCATGTCATCGGATATCCTGTTCCGTGCCGAGGCGGTGTTGCACATACCGGCCGACCTCGATATCGAGGCGCTACGCGCCGAGCTGGAACGCCTGGCAGACGACCTGATCGTGGATATCAACCTGATCGCAGACTGATAATACGCCAGCCCTGCTCGCTGGCATGCTGGCGCAACCTGTCATCGGGGTCCACTGCCACCGCTTCACCGACCGCTTCCAGCAACGGAATATCATTGAAGGAATCGCTGTAGAAAACCGCGTTCTGCATGGACAGTGACGCATCCTCGCGGGCTTCCAGCCAGGACTGCAGTTTGCCGATCTTGCCGGCCTGAAAACAGGGGTTGCCGTCTATCCTGCCCGTCAGCACCCCGGCCGCTTGCGCGAGGTCGGTCGCGATCAGATGCTCAATCCCCAGCCGTGCCGCAATCGGCGCAGTGATAAAACGGTTGGTGGCGGTGATAATCAGACAGATGTCACCAGCGGCTTTGTGTTCATTGATCAGATTTTCCGCACTTTTCTGCATCATGGGCTCGACAAACTGGCTCATGAAGTCGGCATGCAGCTCCGCCAGGCGCGTGACTGGCAGGCCCACAATGGGCGCAATGGCAAACTCGCAGTACTCATTCATGTCCAGCACGCCCTGTTTGTACTGCTGGTAAAAGTCGTCGTTGCGGCGGCGATGGACATCCGCATCTACCAGGCCGGCTTGGCACAGATACTCACCCCAGGCGTGGTCACTGTCGCCTGCCAGCAGGGTGTTGTCGAGGTCAAAAATGGCCAGTTTTGTCATCAGGTCAATCCCTGCTTACTGTGTTGATGGGGGTAACGGGGCGGCATTATAACCTGAGACCGGCGCTTTTTTGCCGGACGAATTTGTGAAACAATGCAGAGCTGACATCGCGCAACAAATCCGCCACTGAGCAACTGTTCTATCACTGCGTAAACGGGAATCAATGAGATACCAACATGATCGATGCTGAAGGCTTCAGACCTAATGTCGGTATCATCATCTGTAACGCCAGAGGACAGGTGCTGTGGGCAAAGCGAATAGGCCAGGATGCCTGGCAGTTTCCGCAAGGCGGCATTCGTCAGGGTGAACGCCTGCAGCAGGCGATGTACAGGGAATTAAAAGAAGAAGTCGGGCTTGAGGCCAGGGACGTGGAGATCCTCTCCAGCACGCGGGACTGGCTTTACTATCAGTTACCGCGGCATTACATCCGGCAGAACTCCAATCCGGTGTGTATCGGACAAAAACAGAAGTGGTTTTTGCTGGGGCTGCGAGGAGATGAATCGCGTATCTGTCTGGCCAGTCAGAACATGACGCCAGAGTTTGATGACTGGCAGTGGGTCAGTTTCTGGTATCCGCTGAGCCAGGTGATTGAGTTTAAACGAGAAGTCTATCGCCAGGCATTAAAGCAGCTGGTCAAGCCCCTGAACCGGTTCATTAATTCGTGAGACGCTGGCAGACAGCCCCATATGCTTGATAGGTTGCGAGATATAGTTCAGGCAGTTAACTCTGCCCGGGACCTGCAGTCCGCGCTCGACGTCATCGTCTCGAGCGTGCGCGAAGCTATGGCTACACAGGTGTGCTCTGTTTACCTGCTGGACACCGACATCGGCAGTCATGTGTTGATGGCGTCCGAAGGCTTGCGCAAGGAGTCGGTTGGCCACGTCAGTCTGCAACTGGACGAAGGTCTGGTGGGTCTGGTGGCTCGCAACGCCGAACCGGTCAATCTTGAAGACGCCCAGTCACATCCCAATTATCACTATCTGTCAGAAACCGGCGAGGAAGCGTTCAGTTCCTTTCTGGGCGTGCCTATCATCCACCATCGCAAGGTGCTGGGCGTGCTGGTTGTGCAGCATCGTGAAAAGCGCTCCTTTGATGCCGGTGAAGAAGCCTTTCTGATTACCCTGTCGGCGCAACTGGCAGGTGTTATTGCTGCGGCCGAGGCCACGGGTGCCATTCAGGGTGTCAGCCCTTCCGGACAGCGCCGCTCCGACAGTAGCTTTTCCGGCATTTCCGGCGCCTCCGGCGTTGCCATCGGACATGCCGTGGTGGTGTTCCCGCATGCCGATCTAAGCATCATCCCCAGTCGGCAGATCGATGACATTGAGGCGGAGCTGAGTGCTTTCGCCACCGCACTGTCATCCGTGCGTGACGATATCCGTGCCCTTAGCGAAAGTGTTGGCCAGCAGCTGCGTCCTGAAGAGCGCGAGCTGTTCGATGTTTATTTGCGCATGCTGGACGATGACGCGCTGGGACGGGAAGTGAACGAGCTGATTCGTCAGGGCAACTGGGCTCAGGGATCACTGGCTGATGTTGCTACCGACCACGTTAAATCCTTTGAGCAGATGAAAGACCCCTATCTGCGCGAGCGCGCGGCAGACATCAAGGATCTGTGCAGCCGGGTACTGGCCTATCTGCAGGAAACCGAAAGCACCAAGCAGCGCGAGTATCCGGAAAACACCATCCTGGTTGGTGAAGAACTGGCCCCTTCCATGCTGATGGAGGTGCCCCGGGAAAAGCTGGTAGGCATGATTTCCGTAAAGGGGTCAGGTAACTCACACGTTGCCATCCTGGCGCGCACCATGGGCATACCCACGGTGATGGGCGCCGTGGATCTGCCTTACCGCAAGCTGGATGGCCGCCCGCTGATTGTTGATGGATACAATGGTACGGTGTTGACCAGCCCCTCGGAAGCGACGCTGGCCCGCTACGGTGAAGTGCTTAAAGAGGAAGAACAGTTCGTCCGTGGTCTGGAGGCGCTGATCGATCTGCCCTGTATCACACCCGATCATCACCGGGTCAGTCTTTGGGTCAACACCGGGCTGATGACAGATGTGGTGCGGTCGCTGGACCATGGTGCTGAAGGTATCGGCCTGTTTCGTACCGAAGTGCCCTTCCTGTTGAGCGAACGCTTCCCCAGCGAGCAGGAACAGGCAGAGATCTACCGTGAGCAGCTGCAGGCGTTTGCGCCCAAGCCGGTAACCATGCGCACCCTGGATATTGGTGGCGACAAATCATTGCCCTACTTCCCCATTGAAGAAGCCAACCCGTTTCTGGGTTGGCGCGGCATACGTGTGACACTTGACCACCCTGAAATTTTCATCGCGCAGACACGGGCGATGATCCGTGCCAGTGAAGGGCTTGATAACCTGCAGATCATGTTGCCGATGGTGTCCAACCTGCAGGAAGTCACCAGCGCCACGCAGATCATCAAGCGTGCGTTGCGTGAGCTGCAGGAAGAAGGCCTGGACGTCAAGATGCCGCCTATCGGGGTCATGATCGAATTGCCGGCGGCCGTGTACCTGACCCGCGCTTTGTGTCAGATCGTTGATTTTGTCTCCGTGGGCAGTAACGACCTGACCCAGTATCTGTTGGCCGTCGATCGCAACAACCCCCGGGTCGCTGACCTGTATTCGGCCTTCCACCCGGCAGTGTTGAACGCGCTGCAGCATGTGGTGACCGCCGCACATGCTGAAAACAGGCCGGTCAGTATCTGCGGGGAGATGGCGGGTGATCCCGGTGCTGCGATACTGTTGATGGCCATGGGTTTTGATACCTTGTCGATGAATGCTTCGACACTGTTAAAAGTGAAAGCGGTGATCCGTGCGATTACCCTGAGCTCGGCGAAAACCCTGCTCAATGATGTGATGCAAATGAGTGATGCAGAAAGCATTCGCAGCTGCGTGGATCTGGCGCTGTACAATGCCGGCGTTGACCGACTGCTGCGCTCGTCGCGCACCAACTGACCCTGAGGAATTCTGATGCTGACATACCCCGATATTGATCCCGTTGCGTTCTCTCTGGGACCATTGACGGTGCACTGGTACGGCATCATGTATATCGTTGCGTTTACGGGTGCCTGGTATCTGGCCCGCCTTCGCGCTCGGCGCACTTCGGCGGGCGGGCCCGCCTGGGAGAAATTCCGGTTCAGTGATGAACAGCTTGCTGATCTGGTGTTTTATGGGGCGTTGGGGGCGGTGCTGGGTGGGCGTTTTGGTTCGGTGCTGTTTTATAACTTTGACCGGTTTCTGGGGGATCCGTTGTGGCTGCTGCGGGTTTGGGAAGGCGGGATGTCGTTCCATGGTGGATTTCTGGGGGTGATGCTGGCGTTTTATATCTATTCGCGGCGCATCAACAAACACTATTTTGACGTGCTCGATTTTATTGCCCCGCTGGCGCCGTTCGGGCTGGGCGTGGGACGCATCGGCAACTTCATTGGCGGCGAACTGTGGGGGCGTCCTACGGACGTGCCCTGGGGCATGGTGTTCCCACACGTTGACGATGTGGCGCGTCATGCTTCGCAGTTGTACCAGGCGGTGCTGGAAGGCGTGGTATTGTTTGGTCTGATGTGGTGGTTCTCATCGAAGCCACGCCCACGCTACGCGGTTTCCGGTTTGTTTGCGGTCGGTTACGGCGTCCAGCGTTTCTTTGTTGAGTTCTATCGTGAGCCCGATTCATGGCTGGGCTTTGTGGCGCTGGACTGGCTGACCATGGGCCAGATGCTGTCGGTGCCAATGATAATCGCGGGTGCCATTCTGCTGGTGATTGCGTACCGGCAACCTGCGCCGGCAAAGCAGGCTAAAAGAGGAGAGACATGAAACAGTTTCAGGACTTGCTGCAACGTATTCTTGATGAAGGGGCGGTCAAAACCGATCGCACCGGTACCGGTACCCTGTCGGTATTCGGTCACCAGATGCGCTTCAATCTGCAGGATGGTTTTCCGCTGCTGACCACCAAAAAACTGCATCTGCGCTCTATCATCCACGAACTGTTGTGGTTCCTCAGTGGCGACACCAATATCAAATACCTGAAAGACAATGGTGTGTCGATCTGGGACGAGTGGGCCGATGAAAACGGTGACCTGGGTCCCGTATACGGTTTTCAATGGCGTTCCTGGCCGGCCAAAGATGGCAAGTCAGTTGACCAGATCAGCAAGCTGATACATCAGATCAGGACCAATCCGGATTCGCGTCGTCTGATGGTGGTCGCCTATAACCCGGCCTACGTCGATGAGATGGCGCTGCCACCCTGCCACTCCCTGTTTCAGTTCTATGTGGCCAACGGCAGGCTTTCCTGCCAGCTGTATCAGCGTTCGGCAGATACATTTCTGGGTGTGCCGTTCAACATCGCATCCTATGCGCTACTGACTCATATGGTGGCACAACAGTGTGATCTGGATGTCGGCGAATTTATCTGGACCGGTGGCGACACGCATCTGTACAGTAACCATCTCGAGCAGGCCCGGCTGCAATTGAGCCGCGAGCCATTGCCATTACCGCGTCTGGAGATAAAACGCCGGCCCGACAGTATCTTTGATTACAAATTCGAAGATTTTGATATCGTGGGCTACCAGGCACATCCCAGTATACCGGCACCCATTGCGGTATAGCCTAACCATCAGGAAATGATATGAGACTGGCGTTAATCTGGGCCATGGCCCGCAACCGAGTGATTGGCCGCAACAATGCGCTGCCTTGGTACCTGCCCGAAGACCTGCGCTATTTCAAGCAGGTTACCATGGGCAAACCCATCATCATGGGCCGCAAGACCTGGGAGTCTATCGGGAGGCCCCTGCCCGGTCGGACCAATATAGTTATCAGTCGCGACCCCGAATTCACTGCCGAGGGTGTCAAAGTAGTGCAGTCGCTGGAGGCAGCTATTACCCTGGCTGAACATGTCACCACCATTGACGGGGGCGATGAAGCCGTGGTGATGGGCGGTGCACAGATCTACGAAATGGCCCTGCCCATGGCTGATCGACTGTACATGACCCAGGTGCACGCCGATGTTGACGGTGATGCGTACTTCCCCGAGTTTGAACTGGCCGCCTGGCATGAGTTGGGGCGCGAAGACTTTTCTGCCTCCGGCGCCAACCCCTACGATTACAGTTTTGTGGTGCTGGAACGTTAACCAGACTACTGCGCGGGTGACTCCGCGCTAGCCAAGTTGCTTGCGAAATGCCTTCGAATTGCGCTGGTAGTTGTACATTTCCTGCTTCTTGATCGGCAGATCGGTAATGTCTATTGGTGTAAATCCGCGTTCCAGAAACCAGTGTGCAGTCTGTGTAGTCAGCACGATCACCTTGTTCATGCCCTGTCTGCGCGCTTCCTTTTCCAGCGCCCGCAGCAGGTGATCGCCGCGGCCGGTTTCCTGATAGTCCTTGTGAATGGCGATGCAGGCAATTTCGCCGCTGTCTTCGTCCAGCGGATAGATGGCTGCGCAGGCGATGATGGTGCCTTCCATCTCGATGACCTTGAAGTAATCGATTTCCGCTTCCAGCAACTCGCGTGAGCGGTGCACCAGGACGCCAGCGGCTTCCAGTGGCGCGATCAGCTCAAGAATACCCCCGACGTCGTCAATAACCGCCTGTCGCAACAGTTCAAAATTGTCACGGGACACCAGCGTGCCATTGCCGTCGCGGGTGAACAGCTCTTCGATCAGAGCGCCGTTATCGGCATAGTTGATCAGATGGCAGCGATGTACGGTTTTGCTGCTGGCCTTGATCGCCGCTGCCAGCGATTCACGTACGCCGTTGTGCGCCTGCTCGTTGTCATTGGCAATAGCATCATGCAGTGATCCTGCAGCGACCGGGCTCAGCGTGCTGACCAGGTTGTTGTGCTCATCCATGACGCCACGCTGCGGCACAAACAGAATGAGTTTTTCCGCCTTCATGGCAATCGCCACTTCGGTGGCGACTTCCTCGGCCGACAGGTTGAACACTTCGCCGGTCGGTGAGTAACCGAGGTTGGACAGCAACACGATGTTGTTTTTGTCCAGGTGCTGCTGGATCGCCGTCGCATTTACCTTACGTACAACGCCGGTCAGGGAAAAGTCCACGCCATCAATGATACCCAGCGGCCTGGCGGTTATGAAGTTGCCTCGGCTGACCTTGATATCGGCACCATGCATCGGTGAATTGGCCAGGCCCATGGAAAACTGGGCTTCGATATCGATCGACATGCCACCCACCACCTGTTTGATGGCGTGCAGGCCGTCGGCATCGGTAATGCGCAGGGCATTGTGATAACGCTTTTCCAGTCCCGCCTGGTCCAGCGCCTGGTTGATTTGCGGACGGGCACCGTGCACCAGCACCAGCTTTACACCCAGACTGTGCAACAGGGTGATGTCATGCACAATATTGCTGAAATTGTCGTGCGCGATGGCTTCGCCAGTGAGCAACACCACGAACACTTTCTTGCGATGTGCATTGATGTAGCTGGACGAGTGCCTGAACCAGTCGATGTATTGAGCCAGATTTTCCATGCCTTGTTATCCTGCCGGGCGATTCCCTGTGGGGTCAGATGTCATGAGTGAGCGATTGTAACGCGGTTTTCAGTTTGCTGCGGCGTTGCCTTTGACGCAATAGTGGGTGATCAGCTCGCGCAACAGGTCAATGCAGGGTTGAATCCGGTCAAGCCCCAGGTATTCGTCTGGCTGATGTGCCTGCTCAATGTCCCCGGGTCCCAACACAATGGTCTCCATGCCGATACGCTGCAGCCAGGGCGCTTCGGTGCCGAAAGCAACAGTCCCGGCGCTGTGGCCGGTCAGCCGCTCTGCCGTTTTGACCAGGTCGCTTTCTGCCGGACACAGGAATGCTGGCGCCCCCGGAAACAGCGGCGTCAGTTCAAAGCCGACCTGCCAGCGTTCGGCGAGGGGGCGCAGACGCTGGTCAATCAGCCCGCGCATGACTTCCACTTCCATACCGGGCAGCAGGCGGATATCAAACTCCAGTTCACACTGACCACAGATGCGGTTGGGGTTGTCACCGCCGTGAATACACCCCAGGTTCATGGTGGGCAGTTCGATGGCAAACAGCGGATTGCGGTATTTTTCCTGCAACTCCGCCCGAAAACGCAGCAACTCACCGATCACATCATGCATGGCCTCCATGGCGTTGATACCCAGGCTGGGGTCGGATGAGTGGCCGCTGCGCCCCTGCAGTCGGATGGACTCCATCATCACGCCCTTGTGGGCGTGTATGGGTTTCATGCCGGTTGGTTCCCCGATCACCGCATACCGCGCCTTGGGCCGACCCAGTTCCGCCAGCTTGCGGGCACCAAACATGGAAGTTTCCTCGTCAGAGGTGGCCAGCACAATCAGCGGCTGTTGCATGGGTGTATCGACAAAGGTGCGTACAGCTTCCAGAATCAGCGCGAAGAAGCCTTTCATGTCGGTGCTGCCCAGGCCGTAGATGCGATTGTCCTTTTCAGTCATCTGCAACGGGTTAACCGACCACAAGGCCTCATCCATGGGGACGGTATCTGTATGGCCGGCCAGCACCAGGCCGCCCGGGCCGCTGCCCAGCGTGGCGATCAGGTTGGCTTTGCCCTGGTCACTGCTGGATTCACAAGGCATGATCTCACACTGAAACCCCAGTGCCGTGAACTGTTCTGCCAGATAATGGATCACCGGCAGATTGCTCATGTCGATGCTGCTGTTGGTGGAACTGATGCTGGGCAGACGCAGCACGGCGTCCATGTGTTGCATCAGCGAAGGGGTATTGCTCGCCATGATTACCTCAGTCGGTGCGCGTTATCAGCGCATCGGTCTTTGCCGCCATAATAAAATCGTTGATGTGCAGGCCATTGACCTTGTGGGTCCACCAGCTCACGCGCACCACGCCCCATTCTACGGTCATGCTCGGATGGTGGTTCTCGTGCTCGGCCAGCGTGGCCACTTTCGTGGCGAAAGCAAAGGCATCGCGAAAATCCTGAAAATGATAGTCGCGCTGGAGGCGATCCACGGCATCTACCTGCCGCTTCTTCCAGCGGCCAATGGACGGTAACAGGCGATTAACTTCATCGGAAGGCAACGGCCGGGTGCCCATGACACAAGGTTCGCAGTGTTGTTGGGCCAGGGAATTGCTCATGGACATGCCTCGCTATGTTTTAAACGAATGCTTCCAGTACGCTATTGAGAAACTGGTAACCGGTATCTGTGGTCCGGATGCGGTTCCCATCAGTGTGCAGTAACTGTCGCTGTTGCAAAGATTCTACCTGCTTTGCGATCTGGCTGAAAGGCAGGCCGGTGCGCTGTTCAAACTGCTCAACGGTAAACCCTTCGCGCAGGCGCAGGGCGTTGAGCAGGAACTCCAGTGGCAACTGGTCAGTTTCGATGGGCCCGGCGTCCGCCAGATAGGGATAACGGTTCAGCAGATTGCCGGCACCGTGTTGTTCCCGCTGTTTGCGCGCCACAGCGGCAGCCTGCAGATAGTGGCCCGGCTGTCTGCGCTTGTGCATGCGCAGGATGCGCTGGCGTGAGCGCTGAGTGATCTTGCCGTGGGCGCCGGCGCCGATGCCCAGGTAGTCACCAAAGCGCCAGTAATTGAGGTTGTGCCGGGACTGGCCGCCGGCTTTGGCAAATGCCGACACTTCATAGCGGGCAAACCCGTGGTGGACCAGCAAGGCCAGGCCACTGTCCTGAATGTCGATCAGCGTGTCTTCGGGCGGCAACGGCGGTGGGTGTTTGAAAAACACGGTATTGGGTTCAATGGTCAGCTGGTACCAGGAGATATGTTCCGGTGCTGCGTCAACGGCCTGTTGCAGATCATCCATGGCGGACGTCAGCGACTGCGCCTGCAGGCCATACATGATGTCCAGGTTCAGGCGATTGAAACCGGCTTTGTGGGCAAACTCGATGGCGCGGGCAGCGTCCTGCTCATCGTGGATACGCCCCAGTTGTTGCAGTTGTTCGGGGTTGAAGCTCTGTATGCCCAGCGACAGGCGGTTGATGCCGGCGCTGCGGTAGTCAGTGAATTTGTTGCGCTCGGCGGTGCCTGGGTTGGCTTCCAGGGTAATCTCGATGTCAGTGGCAAAGTCTGCCATTTTCTGCAGTTCGTTCAATAAACGATCATAGGCTTTGGCAGAAAGCAGGCTGGGCGTGCCGCCGCCGACAAAGATACTGCTGATGCTGCGCTTTTGCACATAGGGCAGGTCGTGGCGAAAATCGTCGAGCAGGGCGTCGATGTAGTCGTCTTCGGGCAACGGCCCTTTCTGCTCATGAGAATTGAAATCGCAATAGGGGCATTTGCGCACACACCACGGAACATGGATATACAGGCTGAGCGGTGGCAGCTCAAGCGTGCGCCTGACTGTGCTCATCTCAGTCACAGGCGGGAGGGCAACTGTTGCAACAGTGCCTGCATGGCGATGGCACGATGGCTGATCGCGTTTTTCTGTTCTGCACTCAGTTGTGCTGAACTGCAATTCGTGGACGGGACATGGAACAAGGGGTCGTAACCAAAGCCACCCTCGCCTGCCGGCGCGGTCAGTATGCGACCATGCCAGACGCCGTGACAGACGATCGGCGTCGGGTCAGTGGCATGCCGCAGGTAAACCAGCACACAATGAAACTGTGCATTGCGCTGGCTGTCAGGCAGTCCGTCAAGCATTTGTAACAGCTTCTGGTTATTGGCAGCGTCACGTGTGGCCCGATCCGTGCTGTTGTCGTCGTCGAGTTCAGAAAAACGTGCGGAATAAATGCCAGGCGCACCACCCAGCGCATCAACGGCCAGCCCGGAGTCATCAGCCAGCGCAGGCAGGCCGCTGGCATTACTGGCGTGGCGTGCTTTCAGAATGGCGTTCTCAATAAATGTGAGGCCTGTCTCTTCGGCATCATCGATGCCCAGCTCGCCCTGCGTCATCAGTTCAACGTCCAGCGATTGCAGCAATCGTTGCAGTTCCCGGAGTTTACCCTGATTGCCTGAGGCCAGTACGATGCGAGTGCTCATGGTCAGCCTGGCCTACACCGCAGGTGTGCGGGAAAAGTGGTAGATGGCGATTTCGCTCAGCAGGTTAGGCGCCGCCCGTATAAACCAGCTGTCCCGGTGCTTGTAGTCCACCACGGTGCGGGTAATAACGTTGATGTTCTTGTCGTGACAGAACACATCAAAATCACGCACGGTACAAAAATGAATATTGGGCGTGTTGTACCATTCGTAGGGAATGTATTCTGACACCGGCATGCGACCCTTGACGGCCAGATGCAGGCGCGCGCGCCAGTTGCCGAAGTTGGGGAAGGTGACAATACAGTTCTTGCCGATACGCAGCATTTCCTCTACCAGCAGATCGGGGAAATGTACCGCTTGCAGCGTCTGGGTAAGCAGCACCGTATCAAAGCTCTGGGACTCGAAGTTCTGCAGCCCCTTGTTCAGGTCCTGCTGGATAACGCTGATACCCTTGTCCAGACAGGCATTGATTTTGGTTTCATCAATTTCCAGGCCCGTGCCGATGGTTTGCAGGTTGTCCTGCAGGTAACGCAGCAGGCTGCCGTCGCCGCAGCCCAGGTCGAGCACACGGCTGCCCGGTTCAATCCAGTTACGAATAATATCCAGATCAGCTCGCATCAGGCGCCCACCTCTTCCTTGACCACGTTCAGGTAGGTTGTCAGCGATTGCATATAACGTGGCACCGGCAACAGGAAGGCATCGTGGCCCTGGTCTGCCTCGATCTCCAGATAACTCACCTGTTTGCCTGCCTTCAGCAAGGCTGTGACAATTTCCCGGGTGCGCTCGGGCGGGAAGCGCCAGTCCGTGCTGAACGACATCAGCAGGAAGCGGCAGTCGCTTTTGGCAAACGCCTTGCTCAGGTCACCATCGTAGTCGACACTGGGATCAAAATAGTCCAGTGCCTTGGTCATCAACAGGTAGGTGTTGGCATCGAAGGTCTCGGAGAAACGCTCGCCCTGGTAGTGCAGATAACTCTCCACCTGAAAGTCGACGTCGAAACCAAAACTCAATTTCCCGGCGCGAAGGTCACGGCCCAGGTTCAGTGACGCCTGTTTCAGTTCATCAGACACCTTACCGAATTTCTCGCGCATGGCGCTGTCGGACAGGTAGGTAATATGGCCTACCATACGCGCCAGCATCAGGCCTTTTTTGGGCAGCACTTCATGTTCACGGTAACGGCCAGCGTGGAAGTCCGGATCGGCGGTGATGGACTGTCGTGCCACTTCGTTAAAGGCGATATTCTGCGCCGATAACTTTGGCGCCACAGCCAGCATGATGGCATGACGCAATCGCTCAGGATAACTGATGGCCCAGCGCATGACCTGCATGCCACCCAGGCTGCCGCCGACCACAGCGGCCCATTGTTGAATACCCAGTCTGTCTGCCAGCCTTGCCTGGCTGTTGACCCAGTCGCGCACGGTGACCACGGGGAAGTCGGGGCCGTACCAGGTGCCGGTGTCCGGATTGATCGATGCCGGCCCGGTGCTGCCAGCGCAACCGCCCAGATTATTCAGGCACACCACAAAAAAGTGATTGGTATCGACAGGTTTGCCCGGGCCTATGCACACGTCCCACCAGCCCGGCTTCTTGTCATCCATGCTGTGATAACCGGCGGCATGGTGATCTCCGCTGAGGGCATGGCAGATCAGGATGGCGTTGGACTTGTCGGCGTTCAGCGTGCCATAGGTTTCCACCATCAGGTCGTAGGCCTTCAGCACTTTGCCGCTGCGCAGGGTCAGGGGCTCCTCGAACCGGTACAGCTCGGGAGTGACCAGGCCAACAGAATTTTCCGGCAGGGTGTCGGGCATCACAGACCTGGGACAAACGCGGGGTTGGCGTTAACCGGCACAATCAGCACGATACGAATAATCTGCAGGCTCAGGAACACAAAAATGGGCGACAGGTCCAGGCCACCCATGGACGGCAGCAGACGTCGGAACGGCGCCATCACCGGTTCCACCAGCTGGCGTACCAGCACCAGTGCCGGGTGGGCACTATAGGGCGCGATAAAGCTGGCGACAATGGAAATCAGCAGTCCCCAGAAGTAGATGTTGAGCACAAAGCTCAGCAGTCCTACCAGTGCCCAGGTCAGGATAAGCCCGGGGTCTGGCAGCGCAATGCCGGCAAAGAAAATAAGCGCGCTGACCAGGATGCATTGCACCAGGATGGCAAAGACCAGGGAAGAAAAATCGATGCCGCGAAAGCCAGGGATGAACTTGCGAAAGATCTGGACACCCGGATCGGTCGCCCGCACGATCATCTGCGTGATGGGATTGTAGAAGTCGGCGCGTGACAACTGCAGCAAAAAGCGCAACAGAATGGCCAGCAAATACAGCGAGCCCAGTGTGGTCACCAGTAAGGAGCCGATACTGCCAAGTGAGTTCATAGTGTGGTTTCCTGCAGTGGAATTATTTGGCCAGTTCGGCAGCACGTTGCTGCGCCGCCAGCATGGCTTTGGCTACAATCGATTCAAATCCCTGGTTGGCGAATGACAGCAGCGCCTGTTCCGTGGTGCCGCCCGGTGAGGTCACCCGACGTCGCAGCTCATCAGGGGCGACATCGCTGCTGGCCGCCAGTTTGCCAGCGCCCAGTGCGGTCTGGATGCTCAGCTGGCGGGCTACCTCGGGCGTCAGTCCCATGGCCACCGCCGCCTTTTCCATGGCTTCCATCATCAGAAAGTAATAGGCGGGCCCGCTGCCGGATAACGCCGTCACCGTGTCTATGTCCTTCTCCGCCTGCAACCAGCAGGCGATGCCTACGGCGCTCATGATATCGCCGGCCAGTGCCTTGTGCTCTGCGCTGCAGTTGTCGTTGGCATACAGGCCGGTGGCGCCTTCACTCACCAGCGATGGCGTGTTGGGCATGCAGCGCACAATGGCCCGCTCCGCCCCCAGCCATTGGGCCAGCGAGGCGACCGGAATGCCGGCAGCGATGGAGATGACCAGGCAGTCAGGATTGCCGATCAGGGGCTTGAGTGCCGTGCATACCGTTGCCATAACCTGCGGTTTGACCGCGACTATGATAACGTCAGCCACCGCCGCTACGCTGGCTGTGTCACCGGTGCGGATGCCGCACTCCGCTTCCAGAGCCTGCAGTTTGTCGCTGTCGATGTCGCTGGCATGTATGTGACTGGCGCTAACGCCTTTGGCCAACAGTCCGCGGATAAGGCTGTTGGCCATATTGCCGGCACCGATAAATGCGATCTGGCGATTGTTCAAGGCTGGCTCCTGCGATGTCTTAAAACGGCTATTCTAACTCACACGGCAGCCGCTTGCAGCTCAGCTATTAAAGTCCTGGCTGAATGTGGTCCAGAAGCTGATAAACAGGGCGGCGATCAGGGGGCCAATGACAAAACCGTTGATGCCCAGCAAACTGATGCCGCCCAGCGTCGAAAACAGCACGATATAGTCCGGCAGCTTTGTGTCACGGCCCACCAGTATCGGGCGCAGCACATTGTCAGCCAGACCGATGATGATGGCACCGTAGGCGACCAGTATCGAGCCTTGCAGGATGTCGCCGGTGGCGAACAGATAGATGGCCACAGGGACCCAGACCAGTGCAGCCCCGACGGCAGGCACCAGGGACAGGAATGCCATGACCACAGCCCACAGCACCGGTGCCGTAATGCCCAGAATCCAGAAAATCAGCCCGCCCAGGGCGCCCTGCACCAGCGCCACCACGAGATTGCCCTTGACGGTCGCACGCACTACTTCGGTGAATTTGCGGAATAGCAGCTGCCGACGTTCGTTTT
>OLID01000475.1_pt1 | contig 16780 bp, 12 predicted proteins | sample 1609361 | NCBI WGS metagenome assembly OLID01 (sample SAMN05416778, study PRJEB24817) | seawater metagenome | isolation source: Sea water | place: Canada:Atlantic | collected 2013-07
CGGCAGCGTCAGATGTGTATAAGAGACAGGGATAACTATTGACGATGCAACCAATAAGAAAAAATCTAAAGTTCAGTTGTTTAAATACGAGGATAAATTATACGGTAGAATTAATTACTTATACCCGAGAGAAGGAAGAGAGGACAATGCAAAATGTACAAAATGTACAGGTGACATGAAGAATGAGCCATTATTGGGATTACCAATCGTAAAAGGGTTGAAGTGGAATGGTTCAGAATGGGAGAAAGGTACTATTGTTGATCCTGAAAATGGAAAAACATATGTTGTTAAAATGTGGTTGGACCCGAAAGACAGCAATAAATTAAATGTACGTGGTTATATTGGCGTGTTTTATAGAACACAAACTTGGGAAAGAGTTACCGATTAAATAAAACTAAAATCTACTCGTCTATTTCGTTGTTTTCCTTCTGATGTATTATTGGAATCAATAGGTTGCTTTTCACCTTTAAAATCAAATTCCAATCGATCTGAATTTAAACCATGTTGAGCAAAATAACTTATTATTATTTCCGCTCGACGTTTAGAAAGGCCATCGTTATATTCATCGGAACCATCGGCGTCCGTGTGTCCTATTACCTTTACACGTAAATCACTGTGACCCTTAACTACTTTTATTAGACGATTCAAAAAATCGAAATGTTCAGGCCGAATTTCAGCTTTGTCGTAATCAAAAAAAACAGGTTCAAATTTAAAATTATCACGTTCTATTTTTCGAATTTCAGGGGCAAAAAGTCCTTCCTTTAAATCGTTCACAATTTGAGTGAACCAGAGTTGACTGAGTTCGTTAGATGCTTCCTTTGCAAAATTATAATCAGAACGATAAAGGGTGATTTTTCCAATTAAACGCTTGCAATCAGTACTTTCAAAGCTTCCTTCTAAGTAGCCAGTTGTTTTGTTGTATTGTAAAACAGCATCAAAGCGACACCATTTGATTTTAGGATTTTTTTTGCTCTTACTTATGACTGTTTGTTGAAATTTAAGTGAGCCATTTTCTTCAATCCCTTTAATTTGTTTTACCGCGAAATCATCCGAGTCAAAAACCTCTTCACGTGTATAACCAGTGATCGATTTGTTTTCACCTTCTATTTTTAAATAAAAAGGAGTTCCTTCACTTATTGATTGTCCAGCACGTTGTAATACTCCAAGCCATGTCCCATTCAATTTTTCTTGAGCAGAAGATTGTGTTAGAAATGAACAGATTGTAATAAACGTAAAAAATACTTTCATGATAGTTTATTCGTAATTAGACAAATAATGTTCCAAAAAAAGGAAGGTTTATTTTCCAAAATCGTCAATTGCCAATAAGAAAATTGTTGATGCAGTATTAATTAACAATAAAACTAAAAACTTGTTGATAAGTTACCGATTCTTTTATCTCCATGACTGTTAATTGACGGATGTGTTCGTTATTTTTGTGTGTTATTGAAATTTTGGATTTGTATCCTATTTTGAGTATAAAATTATGAGTGAAGAAAACAAAAAACAAGATTACGCGGCGGATAATATTCAGGTATTAGAAGGGTTAGAAGCAGTTAGAAAAAGACCTGCGATGTATATCGGAGATGTCGGAACAAAAGGACTTCATCATTTAGTTTACGAGGTAGTTGATAACTCGATAGATGAGGCACTAGCTGGACATTGTGATAAAATTGATGTAATAATTAATGAGGATAATTCCATTACAGTAACGGATAATGGTCGTGGTATTCCAACTGCGATGCATACAAAAGAGAAAAAGTCTGCATTGGAAGTTGTTATGACTGTTCTCCATGCCGGTGGTAAGTTTGACAAGGATACGTATAAGGTTTCTGGTGGACTTCACGGAGTTGGTGTTTCTTGTGTGAATGCGTTGTCTTCTGACTTATCTGCGATAGTACATAGAGAAGGTAAAATTTTCCAACAAGAATATAAGATTGGTAAACCTCAATACGATGTGAAGGAAATTGGTGTTACCGATAAAACGGGGACAATTGTAACTTTTACACCAGATTCCTCAATCTTCGAGAACACTATTTATAATTACGATACATTAGCAGCGAGATTAAGAGAGCTGGCCTTTTTGAATAAAGGGATCACGATGACGCTGAAAGATTCACGTCATCAAGATGAAAATGGAAATTCACCAACGGAAAGATTTCATTCTGAAGGTGGATTAAGAGAATTTGCAGCATACTTAGATAGAAATCGTGAAGCACTAATTTCAGAAGTCATTTATTTTGAAGGTGAAAAAGACGGGATTCCAGTTGAAGTTGCTTTAACATACAATACATCATATACGGAAAACATTCAGGCGTATGTAAACAACATCAATACGCACGAAGGTGGAACCCATTTGTCAGGATTTAGAAGAGGTTTAACGAATACACTGAAAAAGTACGCGACCGATTCTGGATTGTTGGCGAAGGAGAAAGTAGAGATTGAAGGAGATGATTTCCGTGAAGGTTTAACGGCTGTGGTTTCTGTAAAAGTGCAAGAACCTCAATTCGAAGGTCAAACTAAAACAAAATTAGGAAATCGAGAAGTAACAGCACCCGTAAGTCAAGGTGTGAGTGAGATGCTTACAATTTATTTGGAAGAACATCCGAATGATGCTCGCACAATTGTTCAAAAGGTAATTTTAGCGGCAAAAGCGAGACAAGCAGCGAAGAAGGCCAGAGAAATGGTTCAGCGTAAGAACGTTTTGTCAGGAAGTGGTTTGCCAGGTAAATTGGCCGATTGTTCTTCGAAAGATCCAGCTGAATGTGAAGTTTACCTGGTCGAGGGAGATTCGGCAGGTGGAACAGCAAAACAGGGGAGAGATCGCCACTTTCAAGCTATCATGCCATTGAGAGGGAAGATTTTGAACGTTGAAAAAGCGATGCAACATAAAATCTTCGAGAATGAAGAGATTAAAAATATTTACACGGCATTAGGTGTTCGTGTTGGAACTGAAGATGATTCAAAAGCATTGAATCTAGAAAAACTAAGGTATCATAAAGTGATTATCATGTGTGATGCCGATGTTGATGGTTCACACATTGAAACGCTTATTCTAACATTCTTCTTCCGTTATATGAAGGAAATGATAGAAAATGGATACATCTACATTGCAACTCCTCCATTGTACCAAGTGAAAAAAGGTGCAAAATCGGATTATGCATGGAACGATGACCAACGCGATATGTTAATTCAACAAATGAAAGGGTCTGGAACCGAATCATCAGTTGGTGTTCAACGTTACAAAGGTCTTGGAGAGATGAATGCCGAGCAATTATGGGAAACAACAATGGATCCTGAGCAAAGAACACTTCGTCAAGTGACAATTGAAAATGCTGCAGAATGTGACCAGGTTTTCTCTATGTTAATGGGAGATGAAGTTCCGCCAAGACGTGAGTTTATCGAGAAAAACGCAAAATACGCAAACATCGATATTTAATTTAAGGTTTTAATAAAATGGCCTCGACAAATGTGTCGGGGCTTTTTTGTATATACCAAGTATCTGAATGGCTCATTAGCTTTTGGTTATACGTGAAAAAAAAGAGCGCTCATTACGAGCGCTCTTTAGTTTATTATTTCGATCAGCTTTAGTTTTTAACTATTCGAATTGTTGTATTTACTTTTTCGGATGATAGATTTAGGAAGTAAACTCCTGAAGTATAATACGAAGTATTTACTATTGACGAGTCATTTCCATTTCCTTTCTCTAAAATTCGACCTTTGGTATCTGTAATTTCAAAGTCAAAATCACCTGATAATTCAATTGTTAACTTATTTTCCGTTGGATTTGGATATACTTTCAAATCAGTAATATCGTTTTCTCCAATCACAGCACAACCATCAACTGTAATGTCAACAGTAGCAGTTGAAGTACAGCTATTTCCATCAGTGTATGTGTATGTTATGGTATGTGTTCCAATTCCAGCTACCGCTGGGTTGAAGCTTCCTGCGGTTACTCCGGTTCCAGAATAGGTCCCAGATGCTGGAGATCCTCCTGTTAAGGTAATAGCAGAGTTATAAACACAAAGTGTACTTATTGCAGACTGTGTCACAGTAGGTAACGGATTGACAGTAACAACAGTCGGCAGAGAAGTAGCTGAACAACCTGAACCATCAGTATAAGTTACAGTGTAACTACCAGCATTTGTAACTGCAACTCCTTGAGTTGTTGCGCTTCCTGCATTTGCTGACCAAACATTTCCAGATGGTTGTGAAGATGTCAGAGTTACACTTTCACCAGCACATATTGTTGTTGATCCTGATGCTGATATTGTTGGTGTTGCTGGAGGTGTAGGATCATTTAAGTTTGACGATAATACTGTAGATGTACAGCCATTGCCATCCTCAAAAGTGATGTTATACGTTCCAGCACTTAAACTTGGAATTACATAAGGTAAACTAATCCCAGTTGCCGAACCAGTTGCAGTTCCAGACCATGAAATGTTTCCAGTTCCAGAACCTGAAACCTCGATAGAGCCAGTTGATGAACCACATGATGAAGGAGAAGTCAGTGTCCCCTCAGTTATTATTGGTAAAGGGTTTACGGTTACAACTGTAGCACCTGAAACTGTAGAACATCCATTACCATTTGTAAAGGTAACAGTGTAGCTGCCAGAGGAATTAACTGAAACAGATTGAGAAGTGGATGAACCAGCATTCGCGGACCAAACATTTCCAGAACCTTGAGATGATGTTAGATTTACAGAACCACCCGCACAAAATGTTGTTGAACCACTAGGTGTGATTGTTGGTGCAGTAGGATTGTTGTTGACTGTTATTAAAATAGGTGCTGATGTTGCGGAACAACCAAAACCATCGGTGTAAGTTACAGAGTAATTACCCGATGTAGTTGCTGTAACTTGCTGATTCGTTGAGCTACCTGCATTTGCAGACCAAACATTACCAGACGACTGAGAAGAGGTTAATGTAACACTTCCACCAGCACAAAATGTTGTAGCTCCACCTGGCGTAATTGTAGGTGTGGCCGGAGGTGTTGGATCTGTAAGATTAATACTCAATGTATTTGAAGTACATCCAATTCCATCTTCGAATGTGACATCATACGAACCTGCTGCCAACGAAGGGATTGTATAGGGTAATGATACTCCAGTTGCTGAACCATTCGCGGTTCCCGTCCATGATACATTGCCCGTTCCAGATCCAGTTACTTGAATTGACCCCGTTGCAGTGGAGCAAGATGAAGGATCGTTAACAGTTCCGGTTGAAATTACTGGAATAGGATTAATCGTAATTGTAACTGGTGCTGAAGCAGCGGAAATACAACCAAATGCATCCGTATGAGTAACTGTAAAAGGTCCGGCTGTTGAAACTGTAATTGTCGATGATGTTTCCGCAGTAGACCAATTATTTCCTGTTGGGTAAGACGAGGTTAAATCGACATCCTGTCCTGCACAAATTGTTGTCGGTCCTGAAGCGCTCACAGTAGGAGTGCTCGGGGGAGTTCTAACAGTTACAGTTGTATAAACTGTTGCTGAACATGCGCCACTTGTAACAACACAGGAGTATTGAGTGGTTGCTGCTGGAGAAACAGAAACTGTTGCTGTTCCACCAATAGAAGTTGCACCGTTGTACCATGTGTATCCAGTTCCTCCGCCAGCTGTAATATTCGCCGAACCACCAGGACATATAGATGAATTCGCACTAACAGTAGGTGTAATTGGAGTTGAAGAATTAATTGTAATAGGATAGGTTGTAATACAACCAGAACCAAGAGAGTTCCCTGTAACATCATCTAAAGTAGCAACTGAAACAGTGTATGAACCAGCAGCCAAATTATTGAAGATATTGGAAGTTTGGTAATTTACACCATCAATACTATAATAGTATGTTGTACTTCCTCCACCAGTTGCAGAGGTTATTGTAATAACTCCATTGTTATTGCCACAACTAGTAGCAGTTGGAGTAACTGTAGCAGTTGGTGCTGCAAAAACAGTAACCGGCATATAAACACCATGGTTAGCACATGATCCACTTCCAAAAAGATAAATATTATAATCACCTGGTGCGTAAGGGAAATTAAACGAGTTACTAGAACTTGTAGATGTTTCCAAATTAGTCACCCAGGGTTCGTCAGTAACGTACCAACGGTAATCAAGGTTATCAGTTGACATTGATCCGTCAACAAGTATATCTCCTCCAACACAAATCTCATTAGAAGTCGAGGTGAAATCCATCACTGGAGCATTCCCATTTGAAAGTAAAACGTCGAATGCTAATGATTCCGTAATACCTATCAGTCCGGAGTTCAACCAGCCATAGGTGTCCATTTCCATAAAAAAGGAAGGAGTTCCACCTGAAATTGTATTAGCCAACCCCATCAATATAGTATCCTGTGTTGGGTTATAGTTTAATTGCCATCCGACAAAAAATGTGCCTGATACCGAAGCAGGAGTTGTAAATTCGATATTATTCCAAGCGTTTACAATTAAGTTGTCGAAATCTACTGTTTCTGTTGCAAGAATTGAACCTGGATTGGCTCCATTGTCATCATCATAAACAACAAAATTTACTGAGCCAGTTCCGCTATTGTCTTCTAAAATAAAGACAGGGAGTTCTATTGCTCTAACTTCAGCTACTCCGGCATATGAAAATTGCTCAGCGTACTGTAATGTATTTTCTACTGAGGAGCCATTCCCATATAAATCAATGTGATTGTGACCTGGAATATATCCCCACGCGCCATTTGTTGATCCAGCACTATAAAATGTGAAATTATTTGCAGCTACATCTGCTGGATCCCAGTTTCTCAAGGTATCACAACTGTTTCCGGTTGCTGCACCAACAACTTGAACATATGTTGATTCACTTGCAGGAGTTGGATCTGATCCAAATGCATTTGAAGCAGTAAGTGTTACATCGTAATTTCCAATTGTATAAAATTCAGCTACTGGGTCTTGAGAGTTTTGATTCGTCGTATTGACCCATGCCCAATCAACGCCTTGCGTTCCAGAGATAGTCCATGTCCATCCTGTAGGTACATTTGTAGATGCATCGAAGAAACTAACACTCGCATTTTGCGGTATGATAATCGGACCAGGTCCGTTTGGTACTGATGTAAATGCAGAGTTCGGAGGAGTATCGGTTGGGTCACATCCTGGCGACAATAAAAGTGAGCTTCTTATTCCTTGAAGGATCATTAACATATAGTCTGCTTGCTCTTGGGTGTACATAGCCGAGCAACCAGTCGCATAATCCATAAAGTTTTCATACTGGACTTCAGGACCACAAGTTTGAAAATTTGCAATTCCGCAAAAGAATCCAGGTTGATTATCCGCTGGACCGATTGTATTTGGCGTATCTGTAAATCCATCATCACTAGAACAACTTCCTGATCCACCCCATGTGTGATCCAATCCCAAATAATGACCAATTTCATGAGTTAATACATTTCCTCCCATACCAATATTGTAATCAATCACAATTCCATCAATTGATGCACTAGGTAGAAAAGATGGTGTTGGACGGTAGGCGTAACCCGCGGTTCCAAATCCAGCTCCATTTGTAATGTCACAAATCCATACGTTTAAGTAATTGTTTCTGTTCCAAATTTGAGAACCACCTGTCGCGGAACTTTTCATTTTATTTTCCTCTCCGTTATTGGAATCATAAAAATCTTCAGTTGTTGCTACTCTAATAACTCCAACTTCCGCTAAAGGAGCTCCAGCAGGAGTTTGTGTAGCAAGACAAAAGTTAATATTCGCATCAGCCGGTGTAAAACCAAAACCAGGTCGAACTGTTCCAAGGTTTAATCCTTGAAAATCATCAACAATATCATTGTATAATGCCATGATTGCAGCATTAGAAACGTTTTCTGCTGGATTATTTGGGTTATGAACTACATGAAAAATAACCGAGATTTCGTTTACTCCAGAAGTTTTAGGGGTATTGTAGTTTGCCATACTTTGGGCAGAACTCATATAATCCTGATTGAATTCATTTAGAATTCCTCGATCTTGATAGTGTTGCTGATTTAATTCATGTGTTCTGCAAGAATGTTGTCCTCCCGAATTGATTTGTGAGTTAGACGAAGCAACTTGAAAACTACCAAGATTTGAGCAAGTAGGAACAGGTCTCGATGATTCGAAATTGCCACTATTAACTGGTGTGGAGATTTGTTGGACTCCGAAATTTATACTATTCGGTTGGTTAATTTGTAGATTTTGTCCAAATGATAAATGTGACAAAATAGAGCATGCAATCAAAGCAATAGAGCTTTGTTTGATTCGTTTGATTTTCATAGTAATTAAGTTTAGAGCCAACAAATTACTAATAACCAATTACTTGTGCAAGAAATGTGAGCAATAACTAAGTTTTTCTCTTTTTCTTTTTTGCGGCTGGAAAAAGAATATTGTTTAGGATTAACCTGTAACCAGGGGAATTCGGATGCAAATCCAAATCAGTTGGAGGGTCTCCAACACGGTGTTCATAATCTTCAGGATCGTGACCGCCATAAAAAGTCCATGTACCTTGTCCCAATTCACCATGAACATAACGCGCGGTACCAATGGAAGCATCTTCTCCTAAAATTAAAACATTTGATTTGATAAGATCTTTTTTGAAATCGGTAGTCTGTCCCATGAATCCGTTTACCACATCTGTGTGGCATTGAGTTAACATGGTTGGCACAATATCCCATTTTGCTGAAAATTCAAAAAGGGTGAACTTATCAGTGTTTTCGTTTCTTTTGTGCAATGAAGTTCCGTCGATATTGGAGTATTCATATTGCATAGGATCTCTAACCAGTTCAAAATTCTCAAAAGCAAATGTTTTAGAATAATCCAATTTTTCCTGACAATCTCTATGCGCAGGATCGTGATCAAAAACCGACTCGCAAATATCAGTTTCATGTGCTGCGAGAGCAATATCGAAACTATCTGTACCACTACACATCGTAAATAAGAAGCCACCACCAATTACAAAGTTTTTAATGGTATTTGCAACAGCAAGTTTTAATTCTGATACTTTATTGAAACCCAAAGCCGCTGCGGAGGCTTCTAGATCTCGAACTTGCTCTTTGTACCAAGGGTAAGAGCCAAAGGCGGCATAAAATTTACCGTACTGACCTGTAAAATCCTCATGGTGAAGATGGAGCCAATCGTATTGTGGAAGCATTCCATTTATTATTGCCGAATCATAAATTTTATCGTACGGGATTTCGGCGTATTCGAGCACAAGTGTTACGGCATCGTCCCAAGGTTGCTTTCCACCTGGAGTATAAACTGCTATTTTTGGGGCTTTTTCCAATTGAACAATTTCCATATTGGTTTCAGGATTGCCAATTTGAGTTTTAATATTGTTTACTTGACCGTCTGCCAGTATTTCATATCGAATTCCACGTAAAATCAATTCTTCTTCAATGGAAGTAAGGTGAGGGGTTAAGAATGAACCGCCACGATAATTCAATAACCATTCGATGATTATGTCATTTTCCAAAAGATAGTATGAGATTCCATACGCCTTTAAATGATTCGACTGAGAATCATCCATAGGAATAAGAATTTGCGACGCATTACTTGTTAAATACGAAAACAGGAATAAAATAATGACAATTGTTTTTCTCATGTGATTTACCATAACAAAAATCTTACCTAAAAAGGACTATCATCATCTCCAGACGAATCGAAGTTTAAATCATCATCCTTAAAACTATTCATTTTACTAGGAATCGTGTAAGTTCCTTGGGAGTCAAACTCATTGTTTGCTGGAAGGGGAGATTCTGATGGGAAATTGGCACCTTCACTAAACCCTTCAATATTGTCAAATCGAGCATATTCTTTAACAAAACGCAAGCGCACATTTTCTAATGCACCATTTCTATGTTTAGCAATAATAATTTCTCCAATTCCTGCATTTGAATTTCCGTCTTCGTCTTGCAAGAAACCGTAATATTCTGGACGATAAATAAAGGAAACAATATCGGCGTCTTGTTCAATTGCTCCTGATTCACGAAGATCTGAAAGAACAGGTTTCTTATCTCCTCCTCGTTGTTCAACCGATCTACTTAATTGAGAAAGAGCTATAATAGGTACATTTAATTCTTTTGCAATTTCTTTGATCGAACGTGAAATAGATGAAATTTCTTGTTCTCTATTTCCAGCACCTTTTGCACTACCTGCTGTCATCAATTGTAAATAATCAATAATGACCATTTGTATATCGTATTGCATTTTTAGTCGTCGGCATTTTGCGCGTAAATCAAAAATACTGATTCCAGGTGTGTCGTCTATGTAAAGAGGGGCCGTTGCTAGCTTTGTGATTCGGGTGTGTAATTGTTGAAACTCATCGTCACGTAAATCTCCTTTTCTTAATTTTTCAGCACTAATTCTTGTTTCTGAAGCAATAAGACGTTTAACAAGCTGAACTGAAGACATCTCAAGTGAGAAAATTGCAACTCCCATATTGTGATCGACCGCAGTGTTTCTGGCCATCGACAAGACGAAAGCTGTTTTCCCCATGGCAGGTCTTGCTGCGATTACAATCATATCAGATCGCTGCCAACCTGCGGTAACTTTGTCTAATCCATAGAACCCAGTTGGAACACCTGAAATTCCGTCTTTATTTTTTGACGCTTTCTCAATCTCTTCAATTGCTTCTCGAACAACATTTTGCATAGTGGAAACTGATTTCCCCATGTTGTTTTCTGCAATTTTAAAAAGATCTCCTTCAGCCTTATTCAGGACGTCAAATACATCATTTGTGTCGTCAAAAGCCTCCTTCATTACTTCGTTGCTCATGCGAATCAACTCTCTCTTAATGTGTTTCTCAGAAATGATACGCGCGTGATATTCAACGTGGGCAGTAGATGCAACCTTACTAGTGAGTTGTGAAATGTACACAGCACCACCAGCGGCTTGAAGTTCACCTTTTTTCTTTAAATGATCTGTGACTGTTAATAAATCGATTGGTTTAGAAGTTCCGAATAAATCTCTAACTGCCTCGAAAATATATTGATGTTTCGGGTCGTAGAAACTTTCAGCTTTTAAAATGTCAATTGTATCCGTAACAGCATTTTTTTCAAGCATCATAGCTCCAAGAACAGCTTGCTCCAAATCAATAGCTTGTGGCGGAATTCTCCCGCCATCCAAAACTGAATTATTTGCTTTAGGTATTCTAGATACAGCTACTTTTGATTTATCGGAGTTTTTTTCCATACTTCAAAGATAGGGAATCCATTGGGCTCTTCGTAGTTTTAGATTTATTAATTTGAAAAAAGATATAACAATGATATTAATAATCGTTTTCAACATTTGTTAATAGATATTTTACATTTGTTAAATGAAGAGGGAAATTATTGTCACAAATGACGGCTCAAATAGTTTGTACATTCCAGAAATGGATGAAACGTATCATTCAGTTCACGGGGCTATTCAAGAGGCGAGACATGTTTTTATTGAGAATGGTTTAAAATTGGTTGATAATTCTGAAATTAACGTTTTTGAAGTGGGATTTGGGACAGGTCTCAATGCTTTTCTTTCTGCGCAGTTTTCAAGTGATTCTAATTGTGATATCTCCTACCATACAATTGAAGCATTTCCTGTTGAAGTGGAGCTAGTTAATTCGTTGAATTACAAAGATTTGATAAGTGAAAATTCCAGTTTATTTAATCGAATTCATTCCGTTGATTGGGAGATTGAATCTGCCATTACAGAAACTTTCAAATTGATTAAAATCGAGGCTAAAATGGAGAGTTTTCAACCTAAAATGGCTTTCTACCACATTGTCTTTTTTGATGCCTTTGGTCCTCGTGTGCAAAGTGAAATGTGGTCAATTTTAATTCTTCAAAAAATGTACGATTGTTTAATGCCGAAAGGTAAGTTGGTTACGTATTGCGCACAAGGACAATTTAAACGTGATTTAAAAGCAATTGGATTTGAGGTGAAAACTGTTCCAGGTCCGCCTGGTAAAAGAGAAATGACGATAGCTATTAAACCGTAACAGGCTCTAAAAGTGTACATTTCATCAATCCATCACGATCAATTTCGTCCATAGATATTTTCTGAAAAGTATTTGTCAATTCCTCGTTAAATGGTGTTTTTATTTTTACATAATTCGATGTAAATCCATACATGTATCCATCATTGTTCTCGTTTTCAAAGAGAACAACTTCTGTTCGGCCGATATTCCCTTCGTAGAATGCACGTTTCTTTTTATTTGAAAGAATGTGAAGCTGTTGACTTCGTTGTTTTCGAACAGACATTGGGACGGGGTCTCCTAATTTTATAGCAGTAGTATTCGCCCGCTCAGAATAAGTAAAAATGTGTAAATACGAAATATCCAAATCCTTTAAAAAGTCAACCGTTTCCATGAAGTCAGCATCAGTTTCTCCAGGAAATCCGACAATAACGTCAACACCAATACACGCATCTGGTCGAATCGATTTTATTTGATTGACACGGTCGGCAAACAGTTCGCGCTCATATTTCCGTCGCATTGCTTTAAGTAATTTGTTGCTTCCGGATTGCAAAGGGATGTGGAAGTGTGGAACAAATCGCGCTGCGTCTGAAAGGCAATAAGAAATAATTTCATCCGATAATAAATTTGGTTCTATAGAAGAGATTCTAAATCTATCAATTCCTCTCACTTTATCCAATTCTTTAACTAAACCAAAGAAATTTTCATTGCCATTTTGACCGAAATCTCCAATGTTTACACCAGTTAAAACAACTTCTTTTATATCGGTTTCTGCTATTTTTTTTGCTTCATTTATTGTGCTTTCGATTGAGGCATTTCTACTTTTTCCTCTTGCTAAAGGAATCGTACAAAATGTGCAGAAATAATCGCAGCCATCTTGAACTTTCAAGAACGAACGAGTTCTGTCACCCATTGAAAAAGCAGGAACGAAATCTTTCGTTTCCTTGATGCTTTCGTTGGAAATTACCGCAGATTCCTTTTTATCTAGCGATTCCAAGTGTTCTAAAATGTTGAATTTTTCATTCGCACCAAGAACAATGTCTACACCAGGAATTTCGGAAATTTCTGTGGGCTTTAATTGCGCGAAACAGCCTATGATAGCTACAAATCCTTCGGGATTCGATTTCATAGCACGTTTTACCAATTGGCGACATTTCTTATCTGCATTTTCTGTTACAGAGCATGTGTTAATAACGAAAATGTCGGGCGAATCATCAAAATCCACCTTGGCAAATCCTGCTTCTTGAAAAGTTCTGCCAATTGTAGATGTTTCGGAGAAATTTAACTTACATCCGAGAGTGTAAAATGCGACTTTTTTGTACTGATTCATGCGCCACAAAATTACTTAGTTTGAACTTATCAAGCAAGTCTTTGTCTATTCCATTGTTAATAAGCATTAATTTTCATTTCTTTGGGAGTCCTGAAATGGATTAAAATAAGATAATGGAACAAAAAATTACCACATCATATCATCGTTTTGAACATTGGAATGAATTAGATGTATCGGATATTGAGTTGGTTGACAAGGCTTATTTGGTAAGTGAAAATGCCTATGCACCTTATAGTAAATTTCACGTTGGAGCTGCGGTTCGACTTGATTCTGGAGAAGTTGTAACTGGAAGCAATCAGGAGAATGTAGCCTATCCTTCCGGACTTTGTGCTGAGCGCGTAGCATTGTTCTACGTCGGCGCAAATTTCCCTGACCAATCTGTTGAAACTATTTGCATTGTAGCGAAAGGTGATTTACTACCGAAAGAAAAAATTCTTTCACCTTGTGGAGCTTGTAGACAAGTAATGCTTGAAACGGAAACGCGTCAAAGAAAAGCATACAGAGTAATTTTAGTAAGCCAAAACGGCGTAACTATAGTATTTAATTCTGCCGAGGATTTACTTCCATTGGCATTTGGCATAACAGAATAAAATGAGGTTAGCAATAGGATTATTGATTGGTGGAATTGCACTTGTTTCATCATGTGGTTCAACAAAAGAAGCAGTAGTTGAGCCGATTGTTTCAACTATAATTACAGGAAAAGCAGAACGCATAAATTTAAGCGTGAATTCAACTGATTCGGCTACTTGCGCTATAGAATATAGTTATTTCACCTCTAGTGATTTGGCGTATCGTGATTCAATCAATCAAAAAGTGGCTGATTTTGCAATAAATGTAACTCAATTTGGACGAAATCAAGAAAAGAAAATTTTATCACAAGCATTTTTTCAAGCCCAATTGGATTCCTTTGTGCGAATCAATAGATATGATATGGATGAAACAGGCGACGATGGTTACAATCATCTTTGGGAATTGGAAGCGTATGTTGAAATTGATGATTCAAGAGATAAATTTGCTCAGTTGCAATTGACAGCATGGAGTTATACTGGAGGAGCTCATGGAAATGGATTTACCTCAACCTATTTGATCAACAAGTCGGATGCGAAGACCTTAAAATTAGAAGATCTTTTTTCTAATATTGAAGCTGTAACAAAGATAGGTGAAGGATATTTTAGAAAGCTGTATGAACTCGAATCTGATGTTGATTTAGATGACGCAGGCTTTTGGTTTGAAAACAATACTTTTCATTTGAATAATAATTTTTCGATTTCAGGTGATGTAATTGTTTTCCTGTACAATAGTTATGAGATTGCGCCATATTCAGGAGGACAGACCGAGATTGAGATTCCGTTAGAAGAGCTTAAGGATTATTTGAAAATCAAATTATAAATTAACAATTGAAGTTGCAAATCTTTTCTAATTCAAAAACAAGATTAGAGTTGAGTTTTTTATATATTTGCCTTCCATATTAAATTAGTCAGAATGTCTGCAAACACACAAAGTAAAGCTGAAAAAAAAGTGAAAAAAGTTGGAACAAAAGGGAAGCCGAAGTTTTCAAAAGAAATTTACAAAAAATGGTATAAAGACATGTTGTTGATTCGAAAATTCGAAGAGAAAACAGGTCAATTGTATATTCAGCAGAAATTCGGTGGGTTTTGCCATTTGTATATTGGACAAGAGGCTATTGTGGCTGGAACAGCATCGGCATGTAAAAAAGGTGATAAGCACATGACAGCATATCGTGACCATGGACATCCTTTAGCGCTTGGAACAGATCCACGTGTTTTAATGGCAGAGTTATATGGAAGAACAACAGGATGCTCTAAAGGAAAAGGTGGTTCAATGCACTTTTTTGATAAAGAAGTTGGATTTATGGGAGGTCACGGAATAGTTGGCGCTCAAATCGCAATGGGAGCCGGTGTTGCTTTTGCCGAACAGTATAATGAAACTGGAAATATTGCGGTGGTCTCAATGGGTGATGGAGCGGTTCGTCAAGGTGCATTGCACGAAACATTTAATATGGCTATGATGTGGAGACTTCCTGTGATTTTTATTATAGAGAATAATAATTATGCTATGGGAACTTCAGTACAACGAACTACGAATGTTACTGACTTGTCAAAAATTGGTCACTCTTATGAAATGCCTTCGCGCTCAGTAAATGGAATGTCGCCGGAAGCAGTTCATGAAGCAATTGAAGAAGCTGCTGAAAGAGCAAGAAAAGGTGATGGACCTACTTTGTTAGACATTAGAACTTATAGATATAAAGGGCATTCAATGTCTGATCCTCAAAAATATAGAACGAAAGAAGAAGTGGCTGATTGGATGGAACAAGATCCCATCCAACATTGTCTAAATGTTATTCAAGAAAACAAATGGATGACAGATAAAGAAATTGAGGAAATTGATGCTTGGGTAAAAAAGGAAGTGAAAGAATCTGTTGAATTTGCAGAAAACTCACCATATCCTGAAGGAAAGGAATTGTACGAAGATGTATACAAGGAAGATAATTATCCATACATCATTGAATATTAATAATAGAAAGAAAAGAGAATGGCGGAAATAGTTTATATGCCGAAATTGAGTGACACCATGACGGAAGGTGTTGTTGCTGAATGGACGAAAAAAGTTGGTGATACAGTTTCTTCAGGTGAGGTTTTAGCTGAAATTGAAACAGATAAGGCAACGATGGAATTTGAATCTTTCTATGATGGAGTTTTACTTCATATAGGAGTTGAAAAAGGCAAAACTGCTCCAATTAATGCTGTCTTGGCTATTATTGGTGAAAAAGGTGAGGATGTAAAAAAAATATTAGCCGAAGCTGAAAAAGCTGCTCCAGCTGTTGAAGAAACGAAAACAGAAGAGGTGAAATCAACGCCTTCTCCAGAGCCAGTTGTTCAAAAATCAGCTGCACCTGTGATTGCCGCGCCTGCACCAGTCGCTCCAGTAATCGAGTCAAATGGAAGAGTTAATGCTTCTCCTTTAGCCAAGAAAATGGCAAATGATAAAGGAATTGATTTGAATACCGTTGTCGGAACAGGTGAGGGTGGAAGAATCGTAAAGCGTGATATTGACCATTACACTCCGTACGTTGGAGGTGGCACTAAATCGCGTAAATCATTTGTTGGAACAGAATCGTTTACGGATGAACCTGTTACGCAGATGCGTAAGACTATTGCTAAGCGTTTGTCGGAAAGTAAATTTACGGCTCCTCATTTCTACTTGACTTTAGATATTGATATGGATAATGCTATAGCATTACGTAAATCTCTATTCGAACTAGATGGGACAAAAGTTTCGTTTAATGACATGGTCATTAAGGCTTGCGGTCTTGCGTTAAGAGAACATCCAACTGTTAATAGTGCTTGGTTGGGAGATGTAATTCGCAGAAACGATCATGTGCATATTGGTGTTGCTGTTGCAGTTCCAGATGGTTTACTTGTTCCTGTAGTTCGTTTTGCTGATGGAAAAGATCTGTCTCTTATACACATCTGACGCTGCCGACGATCTACTCTGTGTAGA
>OLID01000477.1_pt1 | contig 16727 bp, 14 predicted proteins | sample 1609361 | NCBI WGS metagenome assembly OLID01 (sample SAMN05416778, study PRJEB24817) | seawater metagenome | isolation source: Sea water | place: Canada:Atlantic | collected 2013-07
TCAGATGTGTATAAGAGACAGGTCTGGGCCACGGCCTGATCCCCGGTTTTCTCGCCACGAATCACTTCCACCAGCGGCATCAACGGCACCGGGTTGAAAAAATGCATGCCACAGAAGTTTTCCGGACGGGTGAGTGCCTGCGCCAGCAGGCTGATAGAAATAGTCGAGGTATTGGAGGTCAGCACGGTGCTGGCCGGCACCAGCTGCTCAACTTCCGCCAGCACCATTTTTTTGACCTTGGGGTTTTCCACGACCGCTTCGACAATGATATCCACCTGGTCAAAGCCGCTGTAATCCAGTGCTGGGGTAATGTCAGCCAGCACCTTGTCAGCCTTGCTTTGCTGCATGCGACCACGCTCAACCTGTTTGCTGAGTAATTTTTCCGCCTCGCCCAGCCCCAGATCCAGACCCGCCTGGGCAATGTCTTTCATGATGATCGGAGTACCGCGCAGCGCCGACTGATAGGCGATCCCACCACCCATGATGCCCGCACCCATGACCGCAGCCTTGTTCACCGGCTGCGCGCTGGCCGCCTGCTTTTTGGCACGGCTCTTAAGGAACTGCTCATTCAGGAACAGTTGCACCAGATTCCCGGCCACCGTGCCGCGCGCCAGGCTGACAAAAGCCTGGTGCTCGTACATCAGGGCCACCGCCCGGATATTGTCGGCAGACTTCCACATGGCCTCTACCGCCGTTGCTGCCGCCGGGTAATTGTCACCGGCGTCCTTTTTCGCGCGCGCCAGACCTTCGGTGAAGATCTTCTTGATCTCACCGGCAGTCAGCGGCAAGGCTCCGGTTTTCTGGGCGCGACGGTCAGCCACATCCAGTTCACCGTTGATGGCCTGCTCCAGCATCTCCAGCGCCGCCTCTTCCAGCATGTCGTCGCTGACCACGGCATCCACTGCACCATCGCTCAGTGCCTGATGGGCTTTTACTGGTCGCCCGGTGCGCACCCAGTCTATGGCAGTATCGGCATCCATCAGCCTGGGGGCGCGCACGGTACCGCCAAAGCCGGGACAGATGCCCAGATTGACTTCAGGAAAACCCAGCACTGCGGATTCCCCGGCCACCCGGAAGTCTGTCGCCAGGCACATCTCCAGGCCACCGCCCAGGGCCATGCCGTTGATAGCTGTGACGCTGGGGACGGCCAGGTCTTCGACGGCGTTGAACACTGCATTGGTGCGCTCGCACCACTCCAGCAACTCCGCTTCACTCTGCTTGAAGTAGCCGGTGAATTCCTTGATGTCAGCGCCGACCAGAAAAGTCTTTTTAGCGCTGCAGCACAGCAGGCCGCGCACTTCGCTGGCCGCCACCGCAGAGATGGCTTCGCGCAGCTCATCCAGCATCAGACGGTTGAACACATTGACCGGCGACTGCGGCAGATCAAAGCACAGCCGGGCAATACCGGACGCCAATTGTTCCACCGTAATGGCCTTGCCTTGGTAAATCATGCTCATGATGTCTCCTGTTGCCGCCGACTTGTGTAAAGGCGGGAATTATACGTCAGTTGACAGCCGGATGCTTGCCGGCTGCGGCAGTCGGGGCCCGATCAGGAACCCAGGCGCTGCAATTGATAATCGCCGCTCAACACCCGCTGCCACCAGCGCGGATTGTCCAGGTACCACTGCACAGTTTTGCGCAAACCGGATTCGAAGGTTTCGGCCGGCGTCCAGCCCAACTCGCGGGCGATCTTGCTGGCATCGATGGCATAGCGCAGGTCATGACCGGGCCTGTCTTTGACAAAGGTAATCAATTGTTCATGCGGTGTCACCGGTGACTGCGGATGCAACTCGTCCAGCAACGCGCAGACAGCCCTGACCACATCGATATTGCGCTTCTCGTTATGCCCGCCTATATTGTAGGTTTCCCCCACTTCACCACGGCGCAGCACCGTGTGCAGCGCGCGGGCGTGGTCTTCCACGTGCAGCCAGTCGCGCACCTGCGATCCGTCACCATACACGGGCAGGGGTTCACCCTGCATGGCTTTGAGTATGATGTGGGGTATCAGTTTTTCCGGAAAATGGCAGGGCCCATAGTTGTTAGAGCAGTTGGTCACCAGCACCGGCAGGCCGTAGGTGCGACGCCAGGCCCGGACCAGATGATCGGAGCTGGCCTTGCTGGCTGAGTAAGGCGAACTCGGGGCGTAGGCTGTGCTTTCAGTGAACAGGTCGTCGGGGCCTTCAAGGTCACCATACACCTCGTCGGTGGAAATGTGATGAAACCGGAACGCCGAGCGCTCCGCCGCCGGCAAGGCGCCCCAGTAGGCACGCACCGCTTCCAGCAGGGTATAGGTGCCCACGATATTGGTTTCGATAAACGCAGCCGGACCGTCAATGGAACGATCGACATGGCTTTCAGCAGCCAGGTGCATCACCGCTGCCGGTTGGTAGCGGGCCAGCACGGCATCGAGCGCGGCACGGTCACAAATATCGACCTGGGCGAAGTGATAACGAGGGTCGTCACTGACGCCGGCCAGGGACTCCAGGTTGCCGGCATAGGTCAGCTTGTCTACGTTCACCACCCTGTCGCCGGTGTGCTGAATGATATGGCGCACCACGGCCGAACCGATAAAACCCGCGCCCCCGGTCACCAGAATGCATATACTGTCGTCTGCCCGCTCAGCATCGTCCGCGGGTACTGCACTGTCTCCGTTCATGTGTCTATCCTGTGCGTCCTTAATTGTTCTGTTGGTGTCGTTTCATTTGCCTGCCAGGTCCAGCGCCTGCATCACCTGCTGTGGGGTGATCGACTGCAGGCAGGCGTATTGCCGCAGGCAGTGGTGGCGCGTACAGGTCGGCGCGCAGGCCTGTCTGTGTTGCAGCGCCCTGGTCTGTGCGCCCAGCGGTGCCCATATCGCCAGCTCCGTGGGGCCGAATATCACCACACCGGCAACGCCAAGGGCTGAGGCCAGGTGCGATGGTCCGCTGTCGTTTCCGACCATGATATCAGCCCGGGTCAGAAGTGACGCCAGCTCTGCCAGCGACAGCTGATCGGCCAGGTCAACGCAGGTCTCGCCGGTTTCGGCCAGCGCCTCGCGGATGGCCCGGTTCACCTCTATGTCGCGCGGTCCGGCACCAATCAGCACCGGCTGGTATCCCTGCACCGCCAACAAACGGGCCAGGGTCACAAACTGTGGCACTGGCCACTGCTTGTAGTGCTTGCTGGCACCGGCGTGCAGCACCGCCATCGGCCTTGCCGGCTGCAGCCCGGCAGCGACCAGCCGCTCAGTGAGCTGTGCAGCCGGTGCCAACGGCTTCAGCCGGACATAGTCCGGTGTCAGCGCTCTCTCATCAGTGCCATCAGTGCCATCAGTGCCATCAGCGTCAGTCAGCGGCAGTGCCAGAGCCGTGAAAACATCGCGAAAACTGTACCAGATACCCTCTTCTCCGGCAGCGCGACCGCTGCGCGGAATATCCAGCACCTGATCAAAGCCCCAGTGATAACGGTGCACAGTGCTGCTGACCTTGTGTCTTGCCCCCGACAGGTGGGCCAGGCGATGGCACACTGAATCTTCCTCAATGGTAAACGCCATATCCGCGGCAAAACCACGAATGCTGCGCACGCAGTCCAGCCACAGTCGCAGGCTGGTGAGCGACACCCCCCCGCTCAGGGCGCGACGCGGATAATACACGAGTTGCACGCCGGGTAGTGCATCAGCAAACAACTCGCGAAACGACTCGTCGAGCACCACCAGCAGTGCAATCTGCTGCTGCTGACAACGCTCACTGAACTGCTGTATCAGACCGCCGGCCAGCAGCAGGTTGCCCAGGAACTTGGTCGGATTGATCAACGCAATACGTCGGGGCAGGGTCTGTGACTGCCTGTTCACTGCGGCCCTATTTACTGTTGAAGGCATACACGCCATCCCAGTCTGCGGACACAGTGCCGCGAAGTTCAACAATGCGCTGGCTGTAAAGCTGGTACAGGGTCAGCGGACTGGTTTCTTGCAAGGCGCGCAGTATATCAAGCGCCGCGTCCCATTGCCTGTTGCGATAATGTGTCAGCGCCTGGGCAAACTGTGCCAGTTCCGCCTCGGTGCGGGCATCCAGTGCCTCGCGCGGACCCAACAGTTCATAGATACGGACCGGTTCCTGTTTGCCCTTGACCCGCACCAGATCCAGTTCACGCCAGGCAAACGCTTGCGCCTGTTCGCCCAGGGCCTGCCGGCTGGCCTCGCTGATCACATTATGCACATCGTAATACCGGGTCAGTCCCTCCAACCGCGAAGCCAGATTGACAGCATCACCGATCACGGTGTAATTCATCCGGTTGCGCGAGCCCATATTGCCTGCCACCACCAGGCCGGTATGCAAACCGGCGCCTAACCTCAGTTGCAGCGCCGGCCGGACATTGCCGGCATCTGCTGACAGCTCGTTATTCACCGCAACCATTGCCTGTTGAACCGCCAACAGGGCACGGGCCGCGCGCAGGGCGTCGTCCGGGTGGCCGACCGGCGCCCCGAACAGTGCCATCACTGCGTCACCGGTAAACTTGTCGACCACGCCACCGTGCACTTCTATGGCCGCGCAGATGCGTTCCAGGCAGGTATTGAGCATGGCCAGCGTCTGCGATGGCGTCTGCTGCTCACTGAGCCGGGTAAAGCCGCGAATATCGGCGAACAGTACCGACACCACCTTTTCTTCCCCGCCCAGTTCAATGCGGTTGCTGAGCAATTCATCAGCGATTTCCCGGGACACGACCTTGCCCAGCAGATCACGCACCTTTTCCTTTTCGGCCAGCCCCGACGCCATGTTATCGATTGATTCGGCCAGTCCGGCCACTTCATCACGGCCCCTGACCTGCTCACTGGGCAGAGCCGCCCCGTAATCACCTCTTTCAATGCGTTGCACCCGGCTGGCCAGCTGTAGCACCGGTCTGGTAAAGCCGCGAGCCAGAATAATCACAGCCAGCAGACTGATGCACACAACCGCCAGCGAAAAATCAAACAGACGGTCGCGCAGCGCCGCCAGATTGGCCTGATTTTCCTGGTAGGAGCGCTGGATAACAGCCACTATTTCCTCGCCCTGCTCTGCCCGCCCGCTCAATGAGCGCACCAGCGTGCCGTAGTCGGCCTCACTCATGGCAATACGCTGGGTTTCGCTGTAGATACTGGCATCGAGCCCCCGGGCCAGCAGGTCGTGATCGGCCGGTAGCAGGGTCGATGCAATCACCTGCCTGGGTACCGTTGCCGCGTCCTCTGAGCGCAGATAGCGGACAATGGATACATCCGATGCAGTGCTGGACTTGATCGAATCCACAAAGCGGTTATCCAGCGGAAACCCGGCAATAATCCAGGCCACCGGCGTGGGCAGAAACAGCGGGATGACCGTCATCTGATAGGGCACGTCATTCAGTGCCAGAATGGCGTCAGCCACCCCGTCACCGGTGCTGGCAGCGGTATTGATCATGTCAATCCAGGCCGGCGGCAGTGCCTCCAGGCCCGGCTCACTGGTATCGACGATGATCTGCCCGGACATGTCGGTGATGATCATGATGTCCGCGGCACCGAACGAGCGCGTTAACAGGGTCTGCGCCGCATCGGTGATGGTCTGCCGGTCAGCGGCGCCAAAAGCGTTGCGAAAACCCCAGTCGCGGGTTAGCGCGTTGCTGATGGTGAGCAATGTGTTTTTGTGCTCTTCGCGACTAAAGTCAAAGACATCAGCACCGATATTCAGATAGGAATTGATCGTTTCGTCGGTGTAGCGCGTATTCTCCCTGTCGACAAACCAGTATATCGCGCTGAGTACCGGCAGCAGCAACATCAACAGGAACACAATCAGGCGCGTGCGGATGCTGGAGAATTTCAGTGGTGAACGGGCTCTGTCGGTCATAGGGTTCAAACGCCCGGTACACGGGCCGGCGGTTGCTTGTAGGCTGCCGCTAAGATAGGCACAATCTTCGACAATGACAACAATCAGCGACGGTTTTGATGAATTATCGAGCACTTAGATATTTTGCAGCACTTGCGGCCCTGCTATCCACAACTTCCCTGCATGCGGTTGATCTCAGCCTGAGTCTGTACGACAAAGATGGCAATCCGGTGTCACTGGCCGTGGTCGAAGCCCGACTGACACCTGCACCCGCACGGCCGGAAGCGCCGATGGCGGAAATCGATCAGGTCGATCGCCGTTTTGTCCCCATGGTATTGCTGGTTCCGCCAGGCCAGTTGGTCAATTTCCCCAACAGCGACAACGTCCGCCACCATGTGTATTCGTTTTCCGACATCAAGCAGTTTTCGACCCCCCTGTATGCCGACGAAAACGTCGATCCCGTCCGCTTTGATACGCCAGGTGTTGCTGTGCTTGGCTGCAATATTCATGACAGCATGGTGGCCTATGTGTATGTCAGCGCCTGGCAGGATGCCGGCCTCAGCGACACGGCCGGTCAGGTGACGCTGACCGGCATGGCTGAAAAGCCGCAGACGCTGCATATCTGGCATCCATGGCTGCAGACGCCGGACAATACGTTAGAGCTGGACGTCAGCAATGCCGCCACTGGTGAGCACATAGAACTTGCTCTGCCGGTGGTTAACCCCGAACAGCAATTTGGTTTCCGTGCCCTGTTGCCAGGCGGCACTCAATGATCCGACAACTGCCAGTCGTGGCTCTGGTGCTGACCACCGCGCTGCCCTTGGCCGCCGTTGCCGATGGCGCGCAGAACCAGCGCTTCGGTAAAATCAAGGGTACCGGCGCCGTGTCCACTATTTCCGGTGCGGGTGGCGGCGGACTGGTGCCTTGGGCAACGCTGAGCTCCTATGCAGAGGACGGTCAGCTGGGCGGCACCGTGTTTGTCAGCCAGGCACGCGTCGATGACTACCAACTGGACGTCTATGGCGGCGCAATCAACTATCACGACAAGCTGGAAGTGTCGTATGCACGCCAGGACTTCCTGATCAATGCCGCCGATCTGCACATACGTCAGGACAAACTCGGCCTGCGCTACAAGGTCGCTGGCGACATCATCTACGACCAGCTACCGCAGATCACTGTGGGCATTGAACATGGCGAGTTGCGTGACGAGGCCGTGGCACTGTCGGTGGGTGCCAGGGACACCAGCGGCACCGACTATACGCTGAACGTCGCACGCGCCTGGCTCAATGGCATTGGCCACCGCACCACCCTGCTGAACGTCAATCTTCGCTACGGCAATGCCAATCAGTTCGGCATTCTGGGTTATGGCGGCGATGATCAGGACGCGCGCGTTAATATCGAAGTCGCCGGCGCCCTGTTCATCAACCGCAGCGTGGCGGTTGGTTTTGAATGGCGGCAAAAGCCGGACAATCTGTCGGCGCTGACCGAGAATAACGCCCGCGATCTGTTCCTGGTCTACTTTCCCAATAAACGCCTGTCGCTCACGGCGGCCTGGGTTGACCTGGGAGACGTAGCCGGCGCTGCTGATCAGCGCGGTGTGTATTTTTCCCTGCAAGCGAATCTGTGATGAGCGAGTCGAGTGTCATGATACAAAGAACAGTGTTGGCTGCATTGGCGACGAGCATCGTAATAATTCTGGGCGCCTGTACAACATCGACAACAGCAAACGGTAAAGACAGCCTTTATCAGGCGCTGGGCGCTGCGCCGGGCATCGAGCAGATTGCTGACAACTTCATTATGGAAATAGCCTACGACCCACGCATATTTGATCGTTTTGCCGATTCCAATGTGGAGCGCTTCCGCGAAAAAATCATTGAACACTTCTGCTTTATTGCCGATGGCCCGTGTGAATACACCGGCGACAGCATGGTGCTGGTGCACCGCGGCATGGATATCAATTCTGCGGAGTTTAACGCAGTGGTGGAAGATCTGATCGACGCCATGGACAAAGCAGGCACACCGATCAGCGCGCAAAACCGCCTGTTGGAAAGACTTGCCGGATTACGCCCACAGATTATTGAAATCTGAGCCTTCAGCGAAAACAAGAGCCTTCAGCTAAACAAGAGCCCTCAGCGAAAATAAGAGCCTTCAGCTAAGCAAGAGCCCTCAGCTAAAACCTTAACAGAGACGGCAATTGGTTTTGCAGCGCGGCATGAAAATGCGCCGGACTAAAACCGCGCGACTGGCTGAAGCGCTGCAGCTTCAGCCACTGCTTGCTGCCCCGCTCCGGTATGTCGGTCACTTTTTTAGCCAGCGCATCCGCCAGCACCTCTGCCCAATCCTGCTCATCAAATGCCAATACCTGATCGATCAATACAGAATCGACCTGGCGCTGCCGGAGCTGGTGACGGATATACAGAGGACCGTAACCCCGGCCAACACGTGAGCGGACATAGGATTCGGCAAAGCGGGTATTGCTGAGTAGCTTGTCGGCCTCAAGCCGGTCAAGCACTGAGGTGATCAGGGCATCGCTGGGGATTTCAAACTTTTCTCTTAATTTGCACTGCAGCTCGTAACGACTGTGCTCACGACGCGCCAGATAATCCATGGCGCGTCGTCGCAAGGCAGTGGTTAGTTCCTTTTCGCTGAGCTGATCTTCATTTTTCATGATGCTTTCTATGACGACAAGTACCGCTGGCTGTTAGTCCAGCTCGGCCACACTGGTCGTGTCTTCACCCGATGCCACAGCTACGCCACCAAGCAGTTGTGAACGAATCTGCTCCTCCAGCTCCTTGGCGATGGCGGAATTTTCTTCAAGGTAAGTGGCCACGTTTTTCTTGCCCTGGCCAATTTTTTCACCCTTGTAGGCATACCAGGCGCCAGACTTGTCGATCAGACCGAGTTTCACACCCAGGTCAATGATCTCACCCATGCGGTAGATACCCTTGCCATAGAAAATCTGGAATTCGGTCTGGCGGAACGGCGGTGCCACCTTGTTCTTGACCACCTTGACGCGGGTTTCGTTACCCACCACTTCATCACCTTCCTTGATGGAGCCGATACGACGGATGTCGAGACGTACGGAGGCATAAAACTTCAGCGCATTACCACCGGTGGTGGTTTCCGGCGAGCCGAACATGACACCGATTTTCATACGAATCTGGTTAATGAAGATCACCAGCGTATTGGAGTTCTTGATGTTACCAGTCATCTTGCGCAGCGCCTGCGACATCAGCCTCGCCTGCAGACCCATGTGGCTGTCACCCATTTCGCCTTCGATTTCCGCTTTCGGCGTCAATGCCGCCACCGAGTCGATCACCACCACATCAACCGCGCCGGAACGAACCACCATGTCACAGATTTCCAGCGCCTGCTCACCGGTATCAGGCTGACTGACCAGCAGGTTTTCCACATCAACGCCCAGGTTGCCGGCGTAGATCGGATCCAGTGCGTGCTCGGCGTCAATAAAGGCACAGGTGCCACCCATTTTCTGACACTCGGCGATCACCTGCAGCGTCAGCGTGGTCTTACCGGAAGACTCCGGCCCGTAGATCTCCACCACCCGGCCGCGCGGCAGACCGCCTATACCCAGCGCAATATCCAGACCCAGCGAGCCGGTCGAAATCGCCGGAATCGCCTCACGGCCCTTGTCGCCCAGGCGCATCATGGAGCCTTTGCCAAACTGCCTTTCGATCTGCGAAAGTGCCGCTGTCAGTGCTTTTTCCTTGTTGGGATCGCGGGTCTGTGAATCTGCCATGAGTAAAATCCTGTTGCTGAAAATAAATTAGTTCAAATCTGTAAACTGGGTGGCGGTTCCGCCGTTAAAGGGATTAAAGCAGAACTTTACTGTATATTCAACCAGTATTATTGCCAGTATCGGAAAAATGCGTATCGGCGCTGTTCCGGTCTCCGCCTGCCCCCTCATCCAGCAGGCGCTGCAGCCCGCGAAATGCCTCCACCACGCTTTGCCGCCGAACCGCTTCACGGTCCCCGGCAAACACATAACGCTGCGCCGTCTGTCGGACAGCAGACTGGCCTGGCAGCTTCAGTGCCCAGCCAATCCACACCGTGCCAACCGGTTTGTCGGGCGTGCCGCCATCGGGGCCAGCGATGCCACTGGTGGCCACCGCACATTCCACCCCGCTCGCCGCCAGGATGCCGCGCGACATGGCTTCCACCGTCTCGCGGCTCACCGCGCCCGGTGCATCCGGCCCGGCAAAATAGCTGCCCGGCACTTCCAGGAAGTGCTGTTTGGCATGGTTGGAATAGGTCACCAGACCGGTGTCAAACCAACGCGAGCTGCCCGGCACGGCCGTAGCCGCCTGGGCAATCCAGCCACCGGTGCAGGATTCCGCCGTGGCCATGCGCAGGCCCAGCGCCAATATCTGCTGCCCGGTCTGTTGCGCCAGTTCATAGATCTCTGTGTCCATGGCGCGAGTGTATCACCGCCCTGGCAGCGCTCCCAGTGCCTGAGCCTTTTCAGGCCTCAGTCCGACCCCCACAGCTCTTCAAGGCGGTCGCCCCGTCCACAATTCCAGCGATAGAAATTGTAGCGGATCGGGTTTTTTTCGTAGTAGTTCTGGTGGTACTGCTCGGCAGGATAAAAGCTGTCGGCTGCCACGATTTCGGTGACGATGGGCCCGGGCAGTCCGGCGTCCTCGGACAGCCGGTTTCTGGATGCTTCGGCCAGCTCTTGCTGCCGGGCATTATGGTAAAAAATTGCCGAGCGGTACTGACTGCCGCGATCACAGAATTGCCCGCCCTCATCCAGCGGATCAATGTTGCGCCAGAACACATCCAGTAGCGTCTGGTAGTCGATCTGTTGCGGATCATAGGTGACCTGAACGGCCTCGGCATGACCGGTTGTGCCGCGCGTCACCTGCTCGTAGGAAGGTTCCGGCACCGAGCCACCGATGTAGCCGGACGTTGTGGCAAGCACGCCGTCCAGCTTGTCGTATGGTGGCTCCATACACCAGAAGCAGCCACCAGCAAACGTGGCCACTGCCGTCTCTGCGGTCGGTGGCGACTCTGATGATGACGACGCCTGTGCATTGGCAAGACTTGACGCGGTGAGCATGAGGACTGGCATGATCAGCTTTCGCAGGTCCATATCGAATTCCTCCTGTCAGGTGAGTGTGTGATGTTTGCCCTTCTTCCCTGTTACGATGAAGGTGTTGTGACAGTTTGGCAAGGGACATTGTTTTTTCATTGGATTAGCATCCGAGTGACGGACTTTTGGCCAGGTCGGAGTGACGGACTATGCATCCGTTACTTGTGTGCCCCGCTGTCGACGTCAGCCATTCAGGCAATTGATTTCCCGCCCTCACCACAGCGTTAGTTCATCGCGCAAGTGTCACAATTCTTTACACTCGAACCCGACTGGCTGATCACAGCACTCACTATTTCGTTATTAAACAACAAGCTATATCTTATGGTCCGATAATTGCTGCTTTAGCCGTGACATGATTTACGGCGACGAGAACATATGTTCGATTTTGACTATCTTATTAAAAAACTTACAGATGCTTGCTTTGCATCTTATCCGTTTAAACATATCTACATCGAAGACTTCTTTTCCTCAGAGCACTTTGAGCAACTTCTCGCATCTGAAGAAATAGCATCACCCAAAGCAAATAGTGATGATGAGCTTATCGATGGTTTATACGCCAAAGGCTACAAAGTAATAGATTTCCCAGGATGCGTTACTGACCGGCGCAAGTACGTTGCCTGGCATAGCGAAGGCCGCAACGAGCCCTTTCACTCTGCTTGCGAAGGATTTGGAATGGTCTTGCGGCTTTACAGTATACAATCGCCGATTCTCGTGGCAATAAACGAATTCATCGCCAGTGAGAGATTCAACAGGGCAATTGCTGAAAAGTTCGACATCGATTTTGAACAGTGCATTACTGATGGAGGAATACAGAAATATTTAGATGGCTACGAGATAAGTCCGCACCCGGATATACGTAGGAAAGCAGCTACATTTATGATAAATATTAATCCGAGCCCACTCTCGGAATCCTTGAACCACCACACCCACTACTTGCGGTTGACTAAAAAAAGAGAATATGTGAAAAGTTTCTGGGAGGGTAATGTAGATATCGACAGAGCCTGGGTGCCTTGGGATTGGGCTGAGACTGTTCATCAACAAAAGAAGAATAATTCGATTGTTTTGTTTTCGCCTTCTAATGAAACATTTCACGGTGTTAAGGCCGATTATGAACATCTTAAGACGCAGCGAACGCAACTATATGGCAATGTGTGGTACAAAAAGGGCCATACGACAAGCAAGCTCGAATGGGAGGACATGGACCTGCTTTCCAGGAAAACTACTTCATATTCATCACAACCTACCAACCCGATACGATCTATGATCGCCAGCACTATACCGAGTTCAGTCAAAACCTTCATAAAAAGAGCTTACAGAAAAACTGATGTAGATGCTGATAAAGGTATGGATCTAGGCGAGCGTAAAACACGCTAAACTTTCCGTTGCTGTCCCACTCCTTTTGCCTGTTATGAGGCTTTTCTGAAGTGTCCGCCTAATCGGGGTAGTGCCCCCTTCATCGTTTCAACTGTTCTGGACGAGAGAGGTTTGGTACTCTGTCGCGTTGTCGTCATCAACGCCCGGGCAGGATTCCAGAGCACGTGAAAAACAAGACCGAAACCGAACAACACACACCCATGATGCAGCAATACCTGCGTCTCAAGGCGGAACAGCCGGACAACCTGCTGTTCTACCGCATGGGCGACTTCTATGAGCTGTTCCACCAGGACGCCGTCGACGCCGCCGGCCTGCTCGACATCACCCTGACCGCGCGCGGCAACTCCAACGGCAAACCCATTCCCATGTGTGGTGTGCCCTATCATTCAGCCGAACGTTACCTGGCGCGGCTGGTGGAACTGGGCCGGTCGGTGGCCATCTGCGAACAGATTGGTGATCCGGCCACCAGCAAGGGTCCGGTTGAGCGCGCCGTGGTGCGTATTGTCACCCCCGGCACGGTCAGCGACGAGGCACTGCTAAAAGAGCGCAGCGATTGCATTCTGCTGGCCCTGACCAGCTATCAGGACACATTTGGCCTGGCCTGGATGGACATCAGTGCGGGACGCTTCCAGCTCTGTGAGGTGGACAGCGAACAGGCGGCGCTGGCGGAAATAGAACGTATCCGGCCGGCCGAACTGCTGGTCAACGACTCCCTCGACCTGCCTGCTGAACTGGCCGCCCGGGCGGGCCTGCGCCGGCGTCCGGTGTGGGAATTTGATACCGACAGCAGCTACCGCGCGCTGACCTCGCATTTTGGTACCCGCGACCTGCGCAGCTTTGGCTGCGAAGAACTGGCGCTGGGCATTCAGGCCGCGGGCTGTCTGCTGGCCTATGCCAAGGACACTCAGCGCTCAGGCCTGCCCCATATCCAGCGCCTTGAAGTGGAATTGCCCGGCGACGCGCTGATCCTGGACGCAGCCAGTCGCCGCAACCTGGAACTGGACCGCAACCTGGGCGGCGGCACTGCCAATACCGTGATGTCGGTCATTGATGCCACCTGCACCGCCATGGCCAGTCGCCTGCTTAATCGCTGGCTGCATCGTCCGCTGCGCACCCGCGAAACCCTGCAGCTGCGCCAGCAGGCCGTCAGCGCACTTTGCACAGACTATGCCTTTGAACAGCTGCAACCCCTGCTGAAGAACGTTGGTGACGTCGAACGCATTCTGTCCCGCGTGGCGCTGCGTTCGGCGCGGCCACGCGATATGGCACGCCTGCGTGATGCGCTGTGCGTGCTGCCGACGCTGCAGGCCACGCTGGGCCCGGTGGTTGCCAGTACCACATCCGCCCGTCTGCAGACCCTGCAGCAGACCATTGCCGAGTACCCGGCGCTGGCCGACCTGCTGAGCCGGGCGCTGATCGAAAACCCACCGGTGGTGATCCGTGAAGGTGGCGTGCTGGCGGACGGTTATGACAGCGAACTGGACGAACTGCGCGGCCTGAGCACCAACGCCGGCCAGTACCTGATCGATCTGGAGATCCGCGAAAAACAGCGTACCGGTCTGAGCACACTCAAGGTCGGTTACAACCGCGTGCACGGTTATTACATTGAGGTCAGCAAGGCGCAGGCCGGCGAGATGCCCGCCGACTACCAGCGCCGGCAAACCCTGAAGAACGCCGAGCGTTACATCACCCCGGAGCTGAAAACCTTCGAAGACAAGGTGCTCAGCGCCAACAGCAAAGCGCTGGCCCGGGAAAAGGCGCTGTACGACGCGCTGATCGAAACCACCGCAGAGCAGCTAGCGGCGCTGCAGGACAGCGCTGCCGCCATCGCCGAGCTGGACGTGTTATGCAACTTTGCCGAACGGGCCGGCAATCTCAACTGGACGCAGCCCGAGCTCAGCGATGAACCCGGCATCTGTATAGAACAGGGTCGTCACCCGGTGGTCGAACAGGTGTTGGAAAAGCAGTTTGTCGCCAACGATACCCGGCTCGATCAGCAACAGCAGATGCTCATCATCACCGGCCCCAACATGGGCGGTAAATCCACCTACATGCGCCAGACTGCGCTGATCGTACTGCTGGCGTTCTGCGGCAGCCATGTGCCGGCCAGTGCCGCGCGCATCGGACCGATTGACCGCATTTTCACCCGCATCGGCTCCTCCGACGACCTGGCCGGCGGCCGCTCCACCTTTATGGTGGAGATGACCGAAACCGCCAATATTCTGCACAATGCCACTGCGCAGAGCCTGGTGCTGATGGACGAGGTGGGTCGCGGGACCAGCACCTTTGACGGTTTGTCGCTGGCCTGGGCCAGTGCGGTGTATATTGCCCGGCATCTGAATGCACTGACCCTGTTTGCTACCCACTATTTCGAACTCACCACGCTGCCCGAACAACTGGACAATATCGGCAATGTGCACCTGGACGCCACCGAACACCAGCAGGGCATCGTGTTCATGCACACCGTCAAGCCCGGCCCGGCCAACCAGAGTTACGGCCTGCAGGTCGCGCAGCTGGCCGGCATCCCGGCAGCGGTGATCAGCAGCGCCCGCGCCAAACTGCAGGAGCTGGAGCAGCAGGTGATACCGACGACTTCCACAGGCCCGACACCGACGGCGTCACCCGCCCCGGCCAGACCGGCACAGAACGACCTCTTTGCCAGTGCCCCGCATCCGGTGCTGGAGCGCCTGGCCAAGCTCGATCCGGACGGGCTCAATCCACGGCAGGCCCTGGAATGGCTCTACGAGCTGCGAAAACTGCTGTGAAACGACCTTGGCCCCGGGCGCCAAGGTGCTCTATAATGCCGCATCGTTTTACTCTTGACTGGAAGGCATCATGACATTCGTAGTGGGTGAAAATTGCATTAACTGTAAACATACGGACTGTGTGGAAGTCTGCCCTGTGGACTGTTTCTACGAAGGCCCCAACTTCCTGGTGATCCATCCGGATGAGTGCATCGACTGCGCCCTGTGCGAGCCTGAATGCCCGGTCGATGCCATTTTTGCCGAAGACGAGCTGCCCGACGATCAGAAGGATTTCCTGGAGCTGAACGCCGAGCTGGCGGAAAAATGGCCGAACATCACCCAGATGAAACCACCGCTGGAAGACGCCGAAAAATGGAACGGCGTTGCCGGCAAGATTGAGCATCTGGTCAAGGATGCCGGCTGACTCTTTCAACCGCGGGCCCAACCGCAGCGCCTAGAAGAACGCATCCAGGTCGTAGCCGTCACGCGCCGCCAGCCGGCGCAAACGTCGCATCGCTTCGATCTGGATCTGCCTGACCCGCTCCCGCGTCAATCCCACGTCTGCTCCCACCTGTTCCAGAGTGCCGGCCGGATGCCCGTCCAGCCCGAATCGACGCGTCAGCACATCGCGCTGGCGCAGGCTCAATTCGCCAAGCCAGCGTCGCAATGTACTGCGACTGCTCTTGCTGTGCTGCCGTTGAGCCGGATCGGTCGCCCGCATGTCATCAATCAGCAGGTCCGCGTCCAGCCCGTCAACATCGGGCAGTGACTCGCCGGACTCATAACTGGACTCATGACAGTTCAGCAGCTCTTCCAGTTCCCGCAGCGGTCGCGACAGGTGGTCCGCCAGTTCGCGACGACGGGGGCGACGCCCAAGGCGGTGCGCCAACTCCGCCTCATGACGCAGGCACTGACTGACATCCTTGATAATATGCACGGGCAAACGTACATTGCGGGCGTGGTTCATGATGGCGCGTTCGATGCTTTGCCTGACCCACCAGGTGGCGTAGGTGGAAAAGCGAAAGCCGCGCTCGGGGTCGTACTTGTCCACCGCCCGCATCAAGCCGATATTGCCCTCTTCCACCATGTCCAGCAGGGTCAGGCCGCGGTGACGGTAACGCCGGGCGATACTGATCACCAGACGCAGGTTGTGGCGGATCATCTGCTCCCGGCTGTCCGGGTCACCATCGCGCGCCGCGCGCGCCAATTCGAGTTCCCGTGTGTAACCGAGCACGCCTATGGGGCTGATGTCTTTGATGTATTGCTGTTCGGCGTCAGCCGAGAAGGTTTTTGCAGTGAGGTTTTCTGTTGAGCCTCTTCTCTGTATTTTCTGTATTTCCTGTCTTTCCTGTATTTCCTGTATTTCCTTTAGTTCCTGTATCTCCATAACCAGCGTTATTCCATATTATAGCTTCCTGTACCTGATGCCCCTTAGCGGAACGATCAGACAATATCACAGTAAAAATATGTAAAAACACCCCTCAAAACGCAAAAACGTCTTGAGTACGGAGTTTTGTGCGCAAAGTCACAGTTCAGAAAATCCGACTTGAAAAAATCTACCGACTGGGCAAAAACCTGACCGGGTCAGTCGGCTTGCCGTCTACACGCACTTCGAAATGCAGCATGTCACGACCGTTGGGGCCTGTCTCTTATACACATCTCCGAGCCCACGAGACAGGCAGAAATCTC
>OLID01000482.1_pt1 | contig 16631 bp, 10 predicted proteins | sample 1609361 | NCBI WGS metagenome assembly OLID01 (sample SAMN05416778, study PRJEB24817) | seawater metagenome | isolation source: Sea water | place: Canada:Atlantic | collected 2013-07
TACACAGAGTAGATCGTCGGCAGCGTCAGATGTGTATAAGAGACAGATTTTCAACATACTCCCCATAAATTTAAAATTTGAAAAACAAGTTTATATCAAACTTAGTTCAATATACTGATTAGTATAAGTATTTATAAAGATAAAATTCAAATACTGACTAAATAAAATGATTAGTTTTCAAGAAAGTCAGCATTTTCTTGGCCGTCATCACTAGCCTTTAATGCGGCGCTTAACGCCATCTCAACCTCATCTAAACTTGGTCCAGAAGCCTCTAGTTCTTGTTCTTCAAGCTGCATGCGTTTTCTTTCTAAGTGATGTGTCAATCCAGTTCCTGCAGGAATCAATCGACCGATAAGAACATTTTCTTTTAGACCACGAAGACCATCTATATTCCCACTAACAGCAGCTTCTGTTAAAACACGTGTTGTTTCTTGGAAAGATGCAGCAGACAAGAAAGACTCCGTCGAAAGAGAAGCTTTTGTAATGCCAAGCAACATTGGTTGATATGTAGCTTCTATTTTATCTTCTGAACGCAAACGATCATTCTCTTCAAGCATAATAACCTTTTCAACCTGTTCACCTGAAACAAATGTACTTTCACCTGGCGAAGTTACAACAACTTTCCTGAGCATTTGTCTCGCAACAGTCTCAATATGCTTATCGTTTATATCAACGCCTTGTAACCTATATACGGCTTGCACTTCATCAATAATAAATTCAGCAAAAGCATCTCTACCTTTTAAACGCAATACTTCGTGTGCATCTAGCGGTCCATCAGAAATAATTTCACCCTGTTGAACATGTTCACCCTCAAACACGTTAATATGTCGCCATTTAGGAATCATTGTCTCAATAGGGTCTTTATTATCAGGTGTTATAATCAGGCGACGTTTGCCTTTAGTTTCTTTACCAAAACTCACAACACCAGTATCTTCAGCAAGAATTGCTGCTTCTTTTGGTCGACGAGCCTCAAATAAATCAGCAACACGTGGTAAACCACCCGTAATATCTTTATTCTTAGAACCTTCTTGTGGGATTCTGGCAATGACATCACCCACCTCAATATCATCACCGTTAGACAAATTGATAATAGCGCCTGAAGGTAAGAAATAGCTCGCAGGAATTTTAGTGTTTGGAAAACATAGTTCTTCACCATTCCCATCAAGTAAACGAATTAATGGTTTCAAATCTCGCCCACCCATTTTCTGTGGATCGGTAATTACAATACTACTTAGCCCAGTTAACTCATCCGCCTGGTATTTCATTGAAATACCATCCACAAAATCAACAAAATTAATTTTACCTGTAACCTCAGATACCACTGGGTGAGTATGCGGATCCCACGTAGCAATAATTTGTCCTGCAGTAACTTTTGCATTATCAGAGACTGGGATTAAAGATCCGTATGGTACTTTATATTTTTCTCTTTCTCTTTTGAACTTATCTAAAACAACTAACTCACCAGACCGAGAAATAACTACAAAATTACCATCTCTATTTTTAACAGTTTTTAAATTATTAAACTTTACAGTACCGTTATTTTTTACTTGAATTTGATTTTCTGCAATACCTTGAGAAGCAGCACCTCCAATATGGAATGTACGCATAGTAAGCTGAGTCCCTGGCTCACCAATAGACTGTGCTGCAATAACACCAACCGCCTCGCCAACGTTAACTTGATGACCCCGAGCCAAATCACGACCATAGCACTTACTGCACAGACCTCTTCTAGCTTCACAGGTAATTGGTGATCTCACCTTGACTGAGTCAATACCCTCATTTTCAATTAGATCTACTAGTTTTTCATCAATAAGCGTACCAGCTTCAATTAAGATATCATCTTCCCCAGGTCTAAAAACTGGTTCTGAAACAACTCGACCAAGAACTTTTTCACCCAACGGAATAACAACATCACCACCTTCGATGAATGAAGATACATCCAAACCATTTGAAGTCCCACAATCGTTGTCAACAATAACTAAATCTTGAGCAACATCAACCAATCTTCTTGTTAAATAACCTGAATTTGCAGTTTTTAATGCTGTATCAGCCAAACCTTTACGAGCACCGTGAGTAGACGTAAAATATTGCAATACAGTTAATCCCTCACGGAAATTTGCAGTAATTGGCGTTTCAATAATAGAACCATCTGGTTTTGCCATCAAACCACGCATACCTGCTAACTGTCTAATTTGTGCAGCCGAACCCCGCGCCCCTGAATCTGCCATCATATAAACAGAATTAAACGACTCTTGATCAACCATATTCCCTTCAGCATCTTCAACTTGTTCTTTCGCAATAACTTTCATCATTGCTTTTGCAACCTTTTCGTTCGCACGAGACCAAATATCAATAACCTTATTGTAGCGCTCACTGAAAGTCACAAGTCCACTATTGTATTGGTCAGAAATCTCTTTAATTTCAGATTCAGCCTCTTCAAGAATATCTTTCTTTTCATCTGGGATAACCATATCATTTATACCGATTGATATTCCAGATACAGTTGAATATTGAAACCCTAGATACATTAACTTATCAGCAAAAACAACTGTATCTTTAGTGCCCAGCCTTCTATAACACTGGTCAATAATTTTCGCTAAGACTTTTTTAGTTAATGCCCTATTTACAAGTGCAAAAGGGAGTCCGTCAGGTAAAATTCCTGAAAGAAGCGCTCTACCTACTGTAGTTTGAACAACTCCTTTTTCTTCAATACTTTCACCTTTTTCATTTAAAGCAAAACGATTAAGCCTTACTTTCACTTTAGCTTGCAAGTTAAGCTCACCAATATGATACGCTTTTTGAACTTGAAGCAAATCAGAAAATAATCTGCCCTCACCTTTTGCATTCACTCTTTCACGAGTCATATAATACAAGCCAAGCACGATATCCTGAGTAGGCGCAATAATTGGATCGCCACTAGCAGGTGACAGGATATTATTAGTTGACATCATTAAGGCACGAGCTTCTAACTGAGCCTCAATAGTTAAAGGCACATGAACAGCCATCTGATCACCATCAAAGTCAGCGTTAAAAGCCACACACACAAGCGGGTGTAACTGAATTGCCTTACCTTCAATTAAAGTTGGTTCAAATGCTTGAATACCAAGCCTATGAAGAGTTGGAGCTCTATTTAGCATAACAGGATGCTCACGTATAACTTCTTCTAAAATATCCCAAACAACTGATTCTTCACGTTCAACCATCTTTTTTGCAGCTTTGATAGTAGAAGCATGACCTTGATGTTCAAGCTTGCTATATATAAAAGGCTTAAATAACTCTAGCGCCATTTTTTTAGGCAAACCACACTGATGTAATCGTAACGTTGGGCCAACAACAATCACTGAACGCCCAGAATAATCTACTCGTTTTCCTAAAAGATTTTGTCTAAACCTACCCTGTTTACCTTTAATCATATCAGCAAGTGATTTTAAAGCTCGCTTATTGGTACCAGTTACTGCTCTCCCTCTGCGGCCATTATCAATTAAAGAATCAACAGCTTCTTGCAGCATACGCTTTTCATTTCTAACAATAATATCAGGTGCATTTAGCTCTAATAATCTCTTTAAACGATTATTTCTGTTAATCACACGTCGATATAAATCATTCAAATCAGATGTCGCAAACCTGCCACCATCAAGGGGAACCAGCGGCCTAAGGTCTGGCGGTAATACTGGAAGAACAGACATAATCATCCACTCAGGTTTATTACCAGATTTTACAAAAGCCTCTAAGAGCTTTAAGCGTTTGGTTAATTTCTTGAGCTTTGTCTCCGAATTAGTAGTTGGAATTTCTTCCCGAATTATCCCAATTTCTTCTTTAAGATTTGTTTCCATTAACAGATCTTGAATCGCTTCAGCACCCATTTTAGCAACAAACTCATCCCCATGCTCCTCCAAAGCATCCAGATAAACTTCCTCAGTCAATAATTGACCCTTCTCAAACGGTGTTAAACCAGGATCTGTTACAACATAGGCTTCAAAATATAAAATCCTCTCAATATCCCTGAGCATCATGTCCAGCATCAAGCCAATCCTTGATGGAAGTGATTTTAAGAACCATATGTGAGCAACAGGACATGCTAACTCAATATGCCCCATCCTATCTCTTCTCACTCGTGCCTGAGTAACCTCAACACCACACTTTTCACAAATAATACCTCTATGCTTCAATCTTTTATACTTTCCACACAGGCATTCATAATCTTTAATTGGACCAAAAATTTTTGCACAGAACAGACCATCACGCTCAGGTTTAAATGTTCTATAATTGATCGTTTCAGGTTTCTTGACTTCGCCAAATGACCAAGAACGTATCATATCAGGCGATGCTAGCCCAACTTTAATGTAATCGAATTCAGCTGTTTTATTTTGCTGCTTTATAATACCAAGTAAATCTTTCAAGATTTCGCTCCTATTAAGTTTGACCTATTCAAACCATAATGAGTAAAAACACCCACTACAAATCCAATGTTTAGCATTTAATTTATTCTGAGTCTAACTCCATGTCTAAACCTAAGGCTCTTACTTCTTTCATTAACACATTAAATGATTCTGGTATACCAGCATCCATATTATGGTTGCCATCAACAATATTTTTATATACTCGAGTTCTACCATTTACATCATCAGATTTTACTGTAAGCATTTCTCTAAGCGTATACGCCGCACCATATGCTTCCAGAGCCCATACCTCCATTTCACCAAAACGCTGCCCACCAAACTGAGCCTTACCGCCCAAAGGTTGTTGAGTAACAAGGCTATACGAACCAGTTGAACGAGCATGCATCTTATCGTCAACTAAGTGATTCAGCTTAAGCATATACATGTAACCAACCGTTACCTGTCTATCGAATGGCTCAGCAGTTCTACCATCAAACAATGTCATTTGACCACTTTCGTCATAACCACTTAATTTTAACAAGGCTTTAATATCTGCTTCTTGGGCACCATCGAATACTGGCGTCGCAATAGGCACCCCATTTTTTAAGTTATTTGCCAAAATGATAATTTGATCATCTGTAAATTCAGATATATCAACTTTCTTTGTTCCAATAGTATTATAAACCTTCTCAAGAAGCATTCTCATATCTGAGATTTTAGCCTGAGAATCAAGCATATCATTAATTTGCTTACCTAGCCCCTTCGCAGCAAGACCTAAGTGTGTCTCAAGTATTTGTCCAACATTCATACGAGATGGAACGCCTAAAGGATTTAATACAATATCAACTGGTGTTCCATCCTCAGAATATGGCATATCCTCAACTGGTAATATTCTTGACACAACACCTTTGTTACCATGCCTTCCAGCCATCTTATCGCCCGGTTGCAATCTTCTTTTAACTGCCAAATAAACCTTAACGACACGCAAAACACCTGGTGACAAATCATCGCCCTGAGATATTTTCTTACTTTTAGCCGTAAATTTTTCATCCATATCATTACGAGCATCTTCTAGTTGAGCCTTAGCTTCAAGAACTTGATCAGAAACCAACTCATCCTTAACTCGAATATCAAACCAATAACGCATTTCTAAGGATTCAAGATACTCTTTTGTAATAAGCGAGTCAGATTTTAGCCCATTCGGGCCCGATACAGCCTTTGTTCCTATAAGCAAATCAAGCAATTTGAATTTAACTGCATTTTCTACAATCCGATACTCAATTTTTAAATCTTTACGAACTTGATTTAGTGCTTCTTTTTCGATCTGAATGGCGCGTTCATCTTTTTCTATCCCATCACGAGTAAAGACTTGTACATTAATTACCGTACCATGCATACCAGTTGGTACCCTCAGAGATGAATCCTTAACATCAGAAGCTTTTTCACCAAAGATTGCTCTCAATAATTTTTCTTCAGGTGTTAACTGACTTTCAGCTTTGGGTGTCACCTTAGCCACCAATATATCACCTGGTTTCACTTCGGCACCAATATGTACAATACCAGACTCATCCAATCTCGTTAATGCACTATCACTTACATTAGGTATATCCGCAGTAATCTCCTCTGGTCCAAGCTTCGTATCCCGAGCAATACAGGTCATTTCTTCAATATGAATTGTTGTGTATCTATCATCTTCAACCATCCTTTCAGATATTAAAATTGAATCTTCAAAATTAAAACCATTCCAAGGCATAAAGGCTACTAACATATTTTGACCTAATGCTAACTCACCTAAGTCGGTTGAAAAACCATCTCCTATTACATCACCCCTACATACACTATCACCAGCATTTACTATAGGCCTCTGATTAATACAGGTATTTTGATTAGAACGTCTAAATTTTGTAATATTATAAACATCAACCCAATTTGGTTCTTCATTAGTAATTTCATTCTCATCGACGCGAACAACTATCCTTGAACCATCAACAGAATCAACAACACCGTTACGCTTAGCCACAATACAAGTCCCAGAATCCCGAGCCACAATACGCTCCATGCCAGTACCAACTAATGGCTTATCTGCGACTAGCGTCGGTACAGCTTGACGCTGCATATTAGAACCCATTAATGCCCTATTAGCATCGTCATGTTCCAAAAACGGAATAAGTGCTGCCGCCACTGAAACCATCTGTTTTGCAGAAACATCCATATACTCAACTTTATCAGAAACAGTATATACAGACTCACCATTATGACGACAAGGAATTAGTTCATCAGTTAATTTATTTGATTCATCAATCTCAGCAGAAGCCTGCGCAATCACATAATTCCCTTCTTCAATAGCTGATAAATATTCTATCTTATCAGTTACTATGCCATTTAGCACTTTTCGATAAGGTGTTTCCAGAAAGCCATATGAGTTTGTTGCAGAATAGCAGGCTAATGAATTAATCAAGCCAATATTAGGTCCTTCTGGTGTTTCAATAGGGCATAACCGTCCATAGTGCGTAGGATGCACATCCCTTACTTCAAAACCAGCTCTATCACGCGACAAACCTCCTGGACCTAAGGCAGAAATTCTTCGTTTATGTGTAACCTCAGATAATGGGTTATTTTGATCCATGAACTGAGATAATTGCCCAGACCCAAAAAATTCTTTAATTGCAGCTGAAATCGGCTTAGCATTAACTAAATCTTGAGGCATTAAATTATCACGATCAACCATGCTAAGTCTTTCTTTAACAGAGCGCTCAACACGAATCAAACCAATCCTAAATTGGTTTTCGGTCATTTCTCCAACTGCTCGAATACGTCTATTCCCTAGATGGTCTATATCATCCACTTCACCACGACCATCTCGAATGCTAATGATTTCTTTTATAACCGCTAAAATATCAGACTTCGTTAGTGTTCCTTGATCTTCGTCAACATCAAGCTTTAACCGCTTATTGAATTTCATGCGACCCACATTAGACAAGTCATATCTATCATTTTTGAAGAATAACCCTTGAAATAACGCCTCTGCTGAATCCACTGTTGGAGGCTCACCTGGACGCATCATTCTATATATTTCAACCAGCGCTTCCATTTCGTTACTAGCATTGTCAATTCTGAGAGTATCAGAGATATAGCTACCCATATCTAGATCATTGGTATATATAGTTCTAAATTTATCAATATCTAATGATATGAGCTTTTCTAGCAAATCAATTGTAACTTCATCATTAGCTTTTGCTATAACCTCACCAGTAGATTCATCTATTATATCTTCATAGATTGCTTTCCCCAACACTAGTGACTGAGGCGCCTCAATGGAGTTCAAACCATCTGTTTCTAATCGCTTAACATGCCTAGCGGTTATTCTTTTACCCTCTTTCACTACCACTTCACCATCTTTAGAAGTGATATCAAATTGAGATACCGATCCCTTTAACTGAATAGGCTTAATATCCATTAAAACTTTATCGCCCTGTATCCCAAATGACAGAGGCTCGTAAAACTCTGATAAAATTTCACTAACAGAGTACCCCATTGCCTTAAGAACTATGGTACAAGGAAGCTTTCTTCTTCTATCAATTCTTGCATATAAAACATCTTTAGGGTCAAATTCAAAGTCAAGCCAAGATCCTCTATAAGGAATAACTCTCGCTGAATATAAAATTTTCCCAGAAGAATGAGTTTTTCCTTTATCATGGTCAAAAAATACCCCTGGTGAGCGATGGAGCTGTGAAACCACCACTCTTTCTGTACCATTAATAATGAAAGTACCGTTATCAGACATTAACGGAATTTCTCCCATATAGACATCTTGCTCTTTAACATCCTTAATAACTTTATCCGATGCTGGAGACTCCCTGTCATAAATAACCAATCGGAGTTTAACTCTTAGAGAAACAGCATAAGTCACCCCTCTAATTCTACACTCATTTTCGTCAAAGACAGGATCTCGAAGCAAATAGTCAACATAATGCAATTCAGCATAACCCGATACACTTATGATAGGGAACACTGATTTAAAAGCAGCTTCAAGACCTATATTATCTCTTTTTTCTGCTTTTAAGCCTCGTTGAAGAAATGCCTGATATGAATCTTTTTGTACCGTCAACAAATATGGCACATCTAATATGTTAGGCAACTTCCCAAATTCTTTACGAATTCTTTTCTTTTCAGCATATGAATATGGCATTTTTATCCCTCTGATTAAACTCTTTTAGCAGACATTTATACTTGCAAAAAGGCCATGGTGATATTAAAAATTTAAAACTCAATTTTATGCGATTAATACGCAAAAAGCTGATGAGAAAAATCTCATCAGCTATATATGCAATGTAACAGCTTAATATTACTTAACTTCTACAGATGCGCCTGCTTCTTCAAGTGATTTTTTAAGCTCTTCAGCATCTTCTTTGCTCACACCTTCTTTAATAGATGTTGGGGCAGATTCTACAGCAGCTTTAGCTTCTTTTAACCCCAAGCCAGTTGCAGCTCTCACAGCCTTGATTACAGCAACTTTATTAGCGCCGAAGCTAGTCATCACAACGTCAAATTCAGTCTGCTCCTCAGCAGCAACAGCATCACCAGCAACTGGACCAGCGGCAACCGCAACAGCTGCTTGAGCTGATACACCGAATTTTTCTTCCATCAATTTAACTAGATCACATACATCCAAAACGCTCATTTCTGCTACAGCGTTAAGGATATCTTCTTTTGTTATTGTAGACATTTTATATTCTCCTAATTTCAGTTAACAATTTCTAAACAAGTTACTAAGATTTTCTATCTCCCACAGCTGAAAAAGCCCTTACAGCCTGAGCAACTGGTTCATTAACAGTACGAACAAATTTCGTAATTGGTGCCATCATCACATTTAACAATAAGCCGAGAGCCTCTTCTCGTGTAGGCAACTTAGACAGAGCATCTATCTTATCTGCCCCATAAAGCTCACCACCCATTGAAAAATATTTCACCTCAAACTCTTTAACATCTTTTGAAAAGTTCTTAAAAAGTTTGGCTGGCGCTCCAGGTTCTTCACTTGCAAAAGCAAGAATCAAAGGGCCAGTAAATACATCTTTCATGCATTCAAACATAGTTCCTTCGACAGCCCTTTTTGCAAGAGTGTTACGAACAACCTTAAGATAAACACCACCCTTACGAGCTTGCGAACGTAAATCATCCATTTGACTAACAGACATCCCCCTATAATTAGCGACTGCTGCAGAAAGAGCGGATGAAGCAACCTCAGTGACCTCAGAAACAATAGCTTTCTTATCATTAAGTTTTAGTGCCATTTTTCTTTTCCTTCTGTTTACGTTTTCAATCACGATTACGTCAACCGAAATGAATTTTTTCATCAGGTCATTGCATCGTCTACGTAGGCATTAATTAAGCAAGTAGCACCTACGGTCTTTGACATCATCATCCAACATGGGCGATGACCCAAAAAACCTCTTTTAAATTCACAGAAAATTATAAATTAACTGTATTTAAATCAACTATCACACCAGGCCCCATTGTACTAGAGACGGTGACCTTTTTCAGATATATACCTTTTGCATTTGCTGGCTTTGCCTTTTTCAAATCTGATAACAATACCTGCAAGTTTTCCTCAAGCTTGGAAACTTCAAATGAAACTTTCCCTATAGATGTATGAATAATACCAGCCTTATCTACACGATAACGTACTTGACCAGCTTTTGCATTTTTTACCGCTTGTGAGACATCAGTTGTAACAGTTCCTACTTTAGGGTTTGGCATCAGCCCTTTTGGACCTAATATTTGACCCAACTGACCAACCACTCTCATGGCATCAGGGGTAGCTATCACAACATCAAAATTGATATTTCCTTTTTTAATCTCAGAAGCTAAATCTTCCATCCCTACTATATCTGCGCCAGCTTCTTGTGCTTTTATCACATTATCACCCTGAGTAAATACAGCAACTCTAATATCTTTTCCAGTTCCATTAGGCAAGACAGTCGATCCTCTCACCACTTGATCAGACTTACGCGGATCAACCCCTAAATTAACAGCAACATCAATTGATTCATTAAACTTGACCTTCGACATACCCTTTAACAAACTGAATGCCTCAGACAGCAAATAACTCTTTTCTTTAGAAAATTTTGAATTAATTTCTTTTAAACGCTTTGTAGCTTTATAAGCCATTATTTAGCCCCTTCTGTTTCGATGCCCATACTTCTTGCAGTTCCTGCAATTGTTTTCACTGCTGCATCCATATCCGAAGCAGTCAGGTCAGGCATCTTAACGTTAGCAATTTCTTCAAGCTGTTGACGATCAACTGAACCAACTTTTTGCTTTGATGGAGTTGATGACCCAGATTTGACCTTGGCTGCTTTTTTCAATAAAAATGATGCTGGCGGAGTTTTCATGATAAAAGTGAAACTCCTATCACTATAAACTGTAATGACCACGGGTACTGGTGAACCACTCTCAAACGACGATGACTGCGCATTGAATGCTTTGCAGAATTCCATAATATTTACACCATGCTGCCCCAATGCAGGACCAATAGGTGGACTTGGATTAGCTTGACCAGCTTTTACCTGTAGTTTAATATAGGCTTGAACTTTTTTAGCCATTATTTTCTCCTAATTTAATGGGTATTTCGCCTGACCGAAAAGCTCCCCAAGTTTATATTAATCATCTTTAGACACTTGTGAAAATTCTAGCTCCACAGGTGTCGATCGGCCAAATATAGACACAGCTACTTGCAATCTACTTTTAGGGTAGTTAATATCCTCAACTACACCAGTAAAATCGGCAAACGGTCCATCCAAAACCCTTACAACTTGTCCAACATTAAATGTTGTCCTTGGCTTTGGTTTATCCTCATTAGTTCTTAATGCTCCTAATATTCTAGAGGCCTCAGCATCAGTAATTGGCAGGGGCTTTTCACTTGTACCACCAATAAAGCCTGTAACCCTAGGAACTCTTCGAATTAATTGCCACGTATCTTCGTTCATGTCCATATTAATCAGAACATAGCCTGGAAAAAATTTACGCTCACTTTTACGTTTCTGCCCAGCCTTCATTTCAACCACTTCTTCAGTCGGAACAAGTATGTCTCCAAAGTATTCTGACAAACCTTCAAGCTCAATTTTTTCTTCTATTTGGGACTTAACCCTCTTCTCATAGCCTGAATATGCCTGAACCACATACCAACGAAATGCCATAATAGAATCCTTAAATTGACAATATAGAACGAATTAAATAAACAAATAAGCTATCAAAAACCCAAAGAAACAATGCCGCAAGCAAAACAACTACAATAATCAGCAATGTTGTCTGAAAAGTTTCTTGACGGGTTGGCCAAGCAACTTTGCGCATCTCCTGCCTGGCTTCTTTAATAAAAATCCACGCATTCCTACCAGACCTGGTTGTTACAGCCAAAAGCATCGTGAATACGATTAAAACAATAAACATGCTAGCTCGAACAGGCAATGGAAATTGCTGTGCATAATAAACATTGGCAACAACCGCACCAATAACCACAAAAAAGATAAACACCCATTTTGTCTTATCAAAGAGACTCCCAGGCTGTTTAGCGTCTGTTTTATTCTTAGCTAATTGTTTAGTAGACAAACCATATATCCTTATACACCCATACCATAAATACTAAAACGGCGCTGCATCTTAACATAAAGAAGCGCGCCGTTCAAGCTTTTTAAAATGGCAGGCCAGGAGGGACTCGAACCCCCAACCTGCGGTTTTGGAGACCGCTGCTCTGCCAGTTGAGCCACTGGCCTACATTTCTATTAAAAGCTTTATTTCTTAATTTTCGATACCACACCAGCACCAACAGTTCTACCACCTTCACGGATTGCAAAACGCAGACCTTCTTCCATGGCAATCGAATTAATCAAAGTAACATCAACTTTAATGTTATCGCCAGGCATTACCATTTCAACACCTTCAGGCAACTCCACAGACCCAGTCACATCCGTAGTACGGAAATAAAACTGGGGACGGTAACCTTTGAAAAATGGGGTATGCCTGCCACCTTCTTCCTTAGACAGGATATATACTTCTGCTTCAAACTCAGTATGAGGTGTAATAGAACCTGGTTTACATAAAACCTGTCCGCGCTCAACGTCTTCACGTTTAATCCCACGAATAAGAACACCAACATTGTCCCCAGCGCGACCTTCATCAAGAAGTTTTCTAAACATCTCAACACCAGTCACTGTTGTCTTTTGTGTTGTTTTAATACCAACTATTTCAACCTCTTCACCAACTTTAACAATACCGCGCTCAATACGACCAGTCACAACTGTTCCGCGACCAGATATTGAAAACACATCCTCAATTGGCAGAGCAAAAGGCTTATCTGTATCACGCTCTGGCTCAGGAAAATAATCATCCATAGCAGAAACTAGCTCTTTAATAGCATTAACGTATTTTTCTTCACCCTCAATCGCTTTCAACGCAGAACCCATAACGATAGGAGTATCATCACCAGGAAACTCATACTGATCCAATAATTCACGAACCTCCATCTCTACTAGCTCTAAAAGCTCCTCATCGTCAACCATATCACATTTATTTAAAAATACAACAATATAAGGAACACCAACTTGACGCGACAAAAGGATATGCTCACGAGTCTGAGGCATAGGGCCATCAGCAGCAGAAACCACAAGTATAGCGCCATCCATTTGTGCAGCACCAGTAATCATGTTTTTCACATAGTCAGCATGGCCAGGGCAATCAACATGAGCATAATGACGCTTCGCAGACTCATATTCTACATGCGAGGTTGCAATGGTTATGCCACGCGCTTTCTCTTCAGGCGCATTATCGATTTCATCAAAGTTCTTACCAGCACCGCCATAGGTCTCAGCCATAACTTTAGTAATAGCAGCTGTTAAAGTTGTTTTACCATGATCAACGTGACCAATAGTACCAACATTTACGTGCGGCTTTTTACGTTCAAATTTTTCTTTAGCCATTCTTATTCTCCAAACATCATTTAACAAATCTTCAACCATGGTGCTCACAACCAGATTCGAACTGGTGACCTCTTCCTTACCAAGGAAGTGCTCTACCAACTGAGCTATGCAAGCATCAAAAATCCGCATGGAGCGGGTGATGGGGATCGAACCCACACTATCGGCTTGGAAGGCCGAAGTTCTACCATTGAACTACACCCGCTTGTAATTTATGGTGGAGGGGGCAGGATTCGAACCTGCGAAGGCGGAGCCGTCAGATTTACAGTCTGATCCCTTTGGCCACTCGGGAACCCCTCCGAGCACAACTGGCAACAATCATAGGCAAATCATTTTGTAAGGTCAACAATTTTCCATTTTTTTTTATATAATTATATTAATGATTATATACCAGAAAATATAATGGAAAAAACATTACCCATATTAGCACTCATATTGCTAATCAATATTCATTCTTATAGCAGTAAAATATACACCTGGATTGATCAAGAAGGTGTAACACATTTTAGTGATACCGATAATAGCAATCGCGACGCCAAAGCCATTTCTGATTCACCACAAAGTATTATCAAGTCAAATCCAACTCAACCCGAAAATCAAACTCAAAACATAATAGATACAGGGAATACAGTTACAACCGACCCCGCTGATATTCAAATCTCCATAACAAAACCAGTCAGTAATGAAACATTCCAAAATGCACGAGCGCAACCAATAAACGTAACACTAACTGGCTTTCAAAAAGTTTTCAATAATTCTGGTCATATAGAACTAAACGTTGATAACAAAATAAACCGAACTTTCACATCAGGCAGTAATTTTTACATACTTTCACCAGACCGAGGAAAACATATTCTTCAAGCAATCGCCTACTCCCAAAACGGAGAAAAAATGACCGAATCTCAACAAATCACTTTTTACATTCAAAACCAAACTGCCAGAAATACGGCTGGCTCCACCATAATAAACAATAATATTTATCAGGATCAAGCCACCCCAGTTAATTATGATAACTTTCAAGAGCGAAACCAAAAACAACTAGTTAACCCAAACTCATACAACAATGGATTCCAACCAACAGCCAAAGCTTATATACAACAAACAACAGGTAATGGAAATTAATTTCAAACCCTATAGACCGCTTCAACACTCTTAATGTTTTTAATTTTAGATAACAACATTACAATATTATCTAAATCGATCACAGCAATCCGAATGGAAGCCATGGTAGAACCACCTTCTGAAACTTTCTTCAGTGAAACCAACGTTATATTTTGAGATGAAAGTAAATTATAAATACTCTTCAAGGCACCTACACCAGAATAATACTCTACAATTATATCCACCAGAAATTTAGTCGTATTTTCCTTACCCCACTGCACCTCAATAACTCTCTCAGGAATCCCTGCCTTCATGCGTAAAAAATTTCTACAAGAACTTCTATGAATAGAAACACCTTTATCTTTAGTCACATACCCAGATATATCATCACCAAGAACTGGTTTACAGCATCTTGCAATACTAGAAAGAAGACCATCAACTCCATGAACAATAACAACAGAATTCTTTTTAAACTTATCTTCATTTAACACTAAAGTCTTATTCAAAAACTCCGATTTTTCACTATTTTCACCAGATTGCTTCAAATAATTAACAACTTGGTTCAACTTAATATCACCTAAATAAACAGCTGAAAATAATGATTCCTGATCTTGAAAATTAAAATGTTTAGCTACATCTGAAAAATTAATGCTTTTAAAATTTAAATCTGAGCACTGCAATAATAACTTTTCTTTTCCCAACTTTGCATTTTCTTCTTTATATTGGGATTTAAACCACCTTGCAATCCTAGCACGTATTTTAGATGATAAAATATACCCAGAGCCTAAATTCATCCAATCTCTGCTTGGTGAGGGCTCATTACCAGTTATAATCTGAACCTTATCCCCTGTAAAAACCTTTTGTTTTAAAGTAACGATATCCCCATTAACTTTAGCTCCTTTACATCTATGCCCAACCATCGTATGAATATTATAAGCAAAATCCAATACAGTTGAACCTGAAGGCATGTCTATAACATCACCATTTGGTGTAAAAGCGTATATACGTCCATCCAATATTTTTTCATTTACATCAGAGGGTTGATTACCCACATCTCCAACATTTTTTTGCCATTCTAATAGCGCCTTAAGCCATATAATTTTTGACTCATAACTTTTATCTTGCTTAACACCTTCCTTATAACGCCAATGCGCAGCAACCCCATGCTCAGAACGTTCATGCATAGCAAACGTTCTAATTTGAACCTCAATTGCAGTTTGATGCACACCAAAAACCACTGTATGTATTGATTGATAGCCATTCAGCTTAGGATTAGCAATATAATCAGAATACTCCGAAGATATCGATTTCCAATTTTCATGAATTATACTTAACACCTTATAGCACTGAGTTACAGTTTCAACCAAGATTCTAACAGCACTAATATCAAACAGTTGATGCAGTCCATAGCTTTTTTTATGCATCTTTTTCCAAATACTGTAAATATTTTTAACTCTACCTGATACCGTGGCAGCTACTTCATTATTAATTAATTCAACTTTGATTTTTTTTATAAATCGCTCAAGCTCAATATTTCTGTTCTTACCTTGAAAATTTAATTTTTCTTGAATACAGTTGTACTGATACGGTTCAAGGATATATAACGACCTGTCTTCCAACTCCCTTTTTATTCTATACAAGCCTAAACGGTTAGCTAAAGGTGCATAGATATCAATTATTTCATTGGCTATCTTTTTTGAGGAATCATTATGTAAATTTTTTACCGTGCATAGACGAATCAAACATATCTGTTCAGAAAGCTTAACTAAGACAATACGTACATCTCTAATAATAGAAAGCAACATCTTTCTATAACTTTCAATCTGCTCACTACCAGCCCTAGAATTTTGAAAGGTGCGAATTATAGACATTTGTTTTGCGCCATTCATTACTAAAACTATTGTAGGATCTATATCATCGAGAAACGCACCTGTTAACAGATTATTTATGTACAGACAATAGAGAAGTGCTGCCGAAGTTGCCATAACATCTGCCTGGCTCTCAAGCAATATAATAGCCATTTCAACGCCAGAATCTTTCTGACCCGTATTATTCGCCACGTCCAAACCTTGATATGCCCTCTTACGCATATCTAAAATACTCTGCAATACTAGCATGTCATCGGGACTATAACTGTCTCTTATACACATCTGACGCTGCCGACGATCTACTCTGTGTAGAT
>OLID01000486.1_pt1 | contig 16470 bp, 16 predicted proteins | sample 1609361 | NCBI WGS metagenome assembly OLID01 (sample SAMN05416778, study PRJEB24817) | seawater metagenome | isolation source: Sea water | place: Canada:Atlantic | collected 2013-07
GATTTCTGCCTGTCTCGTGGGCTCGGAGATGTGTATAAGAGACAGCATTAGGACCTGCAACAAATACTAAAGAGATTATTTCTGAATTGATTGATGCTGGTGTAAACGTTTTCAGAATAAATTTTTCTCATGCAGAATACGACAATGTAAAAGCAAGAATTAAAGACATTAGAGAAATTAATGAAGAAAAGAATTTTCATGTTGCCATTTTAGGAGATTTACAGGGGCCAAAATTACGTGTTGGTGTAATGGAGGAGAATGTTATTTTAAGAGATAATGATACTTTTGTTTTTACAACGGATAAATGTATTGGAAATAAGGAGAAGGCATTTATGACTTATCAAAATTTCCCTAGAGATGTACAGAAAGGAGAAAATATTTTGGTTGATGACGGTAAATTAATGTTTGAAGTTGTTTCAACTAACAAAAAAAATGAAGTAACAACAAAAGTTATTGTTGGAGGAATCTTGTCTTCAAAGAAAGGAGTTAATTTACCAAACACAAAAATATCTTTACCAGCATTAACTGAGAAAGACATGAAAGATGCAATTTTTGCAATTGAGCAAAAGGTAGATTGGATTGCTCTTTCGTTTGTTAGAAACCCAGAAGATTTAAGAAAATTACACGATTTAATCAGTCAAAAATCTGAATATAGAATTCCGGTGATCGCTAAAATTGAAAAACCTGAAGCTGTACAAAATATTGATGCATTAATTCCGTATTGTGATGGTTTAATGGTTGCTCGTGGAGATTTAGGTGTAGAAATTCCGATGCAAGAAGTACCACTTATTCAAAAATTGTTGGTTCGGAAAGCAAAATTGGCAAGAATTCCTGTAATTATTGCAACACAAATGATGGAAACAATGATTACCAATGCTGTACCAACTAGAGCAGAGGTAAATGATGTTGCTAATTCTATTATGGATGGCGCAGATGCAGTAATGTTATCCGGAGAAACTTCAGTTGGAGCACATCCAATTAAAGTCATTGAAAAAATGTCAGAAATTATTAAAAGTGTAGAAAATTCGCCTTTAATTAAAGTTCCACAAGCACCACCACATATTAGAACTGATCGGTTTATTACTAAAGCTATTTGTCATCATGCGGCATTAATGGCAAACGATGTTAAAGCAACTGCAATTTCAACTTTAACAAATAGTGGTTATACAGCATTTCAAATTTCTGCTTGGAGACCGGCATCAACTATTTTAGCATTTTCATCAGAAAAAAGGATTTTAGCGAAGATGAGTTTGCTATGGGGAGTTAGATCTTTCTTTTACGATAAAAATGTAAGTACAGACGATACAGTTGTTGATATTAATCTAATTGCAAAAAAAAGAGGTTATGTAGCAACAAATGATTACGTGATTAATTTAACTTCGATGCCAGTTGAAGCAAAAGGAATGGTAAATACATTACGTGTTTCTCAGATAAAATAAATGCAATAAGCATTCTGAAAAAGTCCGATGAAATTCATCGGGCTTTTTTTATAGTTTTATTTTCTGTATCGTAATTACAGCATCATTTGTTACAAATGGCATTGGCATCATTTCTTTGCTTCTAGGTTTGATATTAAACAACGAATTTGTTTGTAAATCAAACGAAGACTCAATCAAACTAATGTTAGGAATGCTATTTTTATTGATAGTGAAATCTACTTTTAAAATAGAATCTTTTGCAGCTAAAAAATAACTTAAAATAGTTCCTCTTGTTACTTTAAATGTATTTGCTTCTTTCTTTTTATCTAGGTAAACATTTTGTACGCCAATTGAATTAAATGTAATTGGAGCATTTGCTATTAACTCTAACTTATTAACCAAACGTTGAGGTTTTATGAGTAAAGAAATGTTTCTGAAATCGCCAATAATTGTATCATTTATGGTTGAAATCTCCGGTGAATTAATCGCTCTATTTTCTGTTTTCTTATGAAAACGATAAGATGTATTGTATTTGCTTTTAGAAGTGGTTCCTGTGAAATTTCCTTTGGTTGGATTATCTCCTAAAAATTGTTTTGTATAAGCATCTGGTTTTGAATCATACGTTGCCCAATACGATTGATTTGAATCAATATCACTTATAAAAACTGCGCTATTTGGTTTCTTTTTATTTTCATCGAATCCGCTATTATACGTTGCAAAAGCAAAAAAGAAAATCGTGCTAAATCCAATTAATTTTGTAAGAAATTTTCTTGATTTATATGTTGCGAAAATTGGCGTCATCAACCCGAAAATTAACACTAAAAATAAGCCGCTTATAAATAAATTTTTCAACCCTAATCCAACAGGAAACATTTTAATTTGTGGCGCAAAAATAAAGATTATCGGAATTGCTAAAATAGTAGAAACAGCAATTTTAGTTGTTCGTTTAGTGTCAATGAAAATAAATATTCCTAAAGTTAATAAAGCAAAATAAACGGGAATGATAAAATACGCAGCACCTTTTAAATAGATAAATATCAATAGGTTAATTATCAGCCAAAAAATAAGTGGTGCAACCACTAAATCGGCTCCTTTATATTTCTTAAAAAACGGTTTGTAAATTTTAAAAAGTAACCAAATATTTAACAAAGAAAAAGCGGCAATATATTCATATCCATTATAAGTAAATCCGTGTAAAATGTCTTTATAATGAGGGTGAATTAATAAAACTCCTTTCCATAATAAAATTGAAATTCCAACACAAATAACCAATGAAAGAGTAAACGGTGTAAAGCCTTTTAATAACCCTTTTATGGTTATTTTATTTAGTGCAATTCCGAAAAATAAGACTCCGATTAATATTAAAACGGCTATAATCAATAAAGGTAAAATCCATGAAAATGGATAATGTAATAATGTTGTAAAAGGGAAGTTTGTATAAATATGATCCTTGGTACTTTCTAAATTTGATAAATCAGAATTTGCAAAATAATTTAACGTGGTCATTAAATAATCTGCTTGATGTAAGAGTGTTTCTCTGTCTAACCTTTCGTAAGAATCTTGTGCTGTATGATAATCAAAATGATCTCCGATAAATGCAAAATTGAATCCATTTATATTTCCATTTTCTCTAAAAACAGTTAAATCTGTATCGTTTGGCAACATTTTATAAATGCTATACATTAACGAATTTGCTGCTGGATAATTTGGATTTGCTTTAATAAACTCAGTCAATAGTTTACTGTTTTTACCATTGGTTTCCATCAACATATAACTTGATCCACCACTTCCACGAGCTTCAAAATTTAAAACCAAACCAATATTTTTTGCTAACGGATGCTTATCCACAAAAGCTTTTGCGCCTAAAAGTCCTAATTCTTCTGCATCGGTAATTACAATATGAATGTCGTTTTTTGGTATTTTGTTTTTTGCTAAAAAAGCTCTTACACTTTCTAAAATCGTAACAACTCCAGAACCAGCATCACTTGCTCCTAAAGACGAATGTGGATTAGAATCGTAATGTGATAATAAAACCAACGATTTGCCACCTTCGCTACCTTTTATCGTTGCAATAATATTGGCGCTATTTGTCGCAGCTCTCCATTTATTATTGATAGCAACTTGTTGTTGAATTTCTGGTTGTAAACCTAATTTTTTAAGTTCATTTACAATATAATTCTGAACCTTTATATGATCTTCTGAACCTGTATAATGTGTAGTTTTTGAAATTTCTTTTAAATGCTTTAGCGCATTATTTATAGAAAATTCGGTTTCGGTTACTTTTTTATTTTCAGAATACGAAGGCAACATATCAGCAAAACTCCAATAGATTACTGATACAATAATTAGAATGGAAATAATTGGAGCGTATTTTTTCATGAAGTAGTGGTTTTTATAAAAGTACTATTTTTTAGATAATTTGTTGATTTTTAAATCGATAAAGCTTTTGTTATTCTCTTTTAATTAATAGAAAATAATCACTTTCTAAAGCTAAATACCCTTGATTGTATAAATAATAATAGACATTTCCAGTTTTGGTTTTATAAATGGATGTGAAATAATTGAAATCAAATCCTTTATCAAATAATTTAGTTCGTGTCACTTTTGTTTTACCAGAAACATTTAATTCTGATAAAATTTTATAGTTTTTTCGAAGTCGATTATTGGTGTTTCTTATTAAGTTTTTACTCTCTTTATTGACCTTGTTGTTATAGCTGTTTCGACAATAATCTGTGCAGAATTTTTTATCAATTCTACCGATTATTTTATCTCCACATTCTAAACATTGCTTTGTCTCCATTGCTTTTTAATTTGTTGACAATAAAGATACTAAAAATCATTTACAAACGACTACAAACGTTTACATACGAAAGTAAGCGCTTTTTAACCGAATAAAATTTGGACGTCGACGCATCTTTGCCATGTCAAAACGAATTGACAAAAATTAATATAAATATGCACTGAGCAAAGTCGAAGTGTTTAAAAACCTTATCTTATGAATACGTTAAGAAACAAAGTACAGTTAATTGGAAACTTAGGAAACAACCCAGAAATCATCACGTTAGAAAGTGGTAAAAAATTAGCAAAAATATCTATTGCTACAAATGAAACTTACAAAAACGCACAAGGCGAAAAAGTTACAGACACTCAATGGCACAATGTTATAGCCTGGAATAAAACAGCAGATATTATTGAAAAATATTTGCAAAAAGGTAGTGAAGTTGCCATTGAAGGTAAATTAACTTCAAGAAGTTATGACGATAATGATGGAAATAAAAAATACATTACTGAAGTAGTTTGTAACGAATTGTTGATGTTGGGAGGCAAGTAAAAAAAACTTGCTATGAAAAGAAGAGAGCACTTATAAAGTGCTCTTTTTTATTTAATTATTGATATGTTTAATTGATGCTTTTTCGATAACAAAACTCATTTTATCCTCTGGATCATAAACAATATTAAAAAACCCTGTTACTTCTACTAAGTCATCAGATTTAAATTTCTTTTTTACATTTTTATAACTTATTAATTCTAAGATGGTTTCTGGACCTGATTTACCACAAAAGAAACAAGTTGCAAACGGGTTTTTTGAAAGTACATACCAATTACCATCAGGATCTATATCTAGAAAATAACCACGGATTTTTACTTTTTTATTTTCAACATCTTTCAAAGACATTGTTTTAGTGTTTAATGTTGATGTAGGATTTTTCTCCTTCAAACGGAATTCTTTAGCATATATTTCTACAACATCTTTCCAAGTTATTTTTTTTTGACTAAAAACACTATTTGTAAGTGAAATAAAAAGGAAAATGAATAATACAGATTTGATTTTCATTGTTTAACTTTTTTGAAATATCAATTTAAAATTAGATTTTATTTGTGTTGAGATATGTTTTAATTTAGATGCTTTACACTTGCATTGTCTAACACAAAACCAACATCGTCTTCGTTTTCTGCAATCATTCTTAATGTACCAGTTACTTCAACAATATCGTCAGTTTTAAATTTCTTTTTTACGTTTTTGTATTTTAATAATTCAATTACTGTTTCTGGTCCAGCTCCACCGCAAAAGAAACAAGTAGCAAACGGATTTTTAGAAACCATAAACCATTCTCCATCTGGATCTAAATCTAAGAAGTAACCAGTTATTGTAATTACTTTTCCTTCTATATCTTTTAAAGATTTCCCTTGACCTTTTATTGCTATTGCAGGATTTTTTTCTGAAAATGTAACCTCTTTTGCGTAGACGTCAATAACATCTTTCCAAGATAATTTTAATTGAGAATATGCACTGTTGGATGCAGTGATAAAAAAAAGAACCAGACAAAAAGAGTTAATTTTCATTGCTTAATATTTTAGAGATATCCATTTTGAAAATTGGACGAATAGCCATTAAAGTAGCTATAATAATGATGCCAAATATAAATAATAATAATTCTAGAATGTCTTGGGGAAATTCTAATAAATAAATTTGTTGTTTATAAGTATTTTTAACTGATGTAAATACAGCTTGTATACCAAAAAACGCCAATAAAACACCAATAATATAACTGAACATTCCGATAATAAATCCTTGAGAAAAAACAAGTTTAATTAAAGTGTTTCTGCTTGCGCCATAAGTTCTAACCAAAGCCAATTCTTTTGCTCGCTCTTTTACCATTCGATATAAACTTACAAACATACTAATCCCAGAAACAAACAAAATTGCAAACGCAATCCAAGTAATAGATTTGGTTGCAATAGCTGTAAACTGAAATAATTTATCTAGTTCATATTTTGGTAAAGCAGCTTGAAACTGTGTGTCTTTATTAATCATTCTTGGCAATCTTAATAAGCCCATTTTATTACTGAATTTGACCAACAAAGCAGTGATTTCATCATCTTCATGATTGTGTACTTCAGATGAATTTTCATGCTCGTGCATGTGCCAAATACTTTCTAAATTCGTTACAATAAGCCGGTCAATAACATTTTGTGTTGGCTTTAAAATACCAACAACTTTTAATGGGTTTTCATCATGACTTTCAAGAGCATTCTCAATCATACCATGAGCACTATTAAAAGTATCACCAACTTTTAAATTCAAATTTTTAGCAACGGCATTTCCAAGAATTACTTCAAATGGTTTTTCGAATATTTTTCCGTTTTCAAGAGAAGTTTTATGTAAATCAATAAATCCTGAAGTTGTTCCAACCAACTTATAGCCTTTGTAGTTATCACCAATAGAAATAGGAATTGCCTCTTCAATGTATCTTCCTTCAGCTATTTTTTTTGCTTCAGTAAACGAGATATTTCCCGTTGGATTATCGATATGTAAAACTGCGGATAAAACTAATTGCAAAGGACTTCCCTTTGCTCCAACAACCATATCAACTCCGTTTAAACTTTGTTGTAATTGAGATTCAAAAACCTTATTTAATTGCTTTACACCCAAAAGTAAACCAATACTTAACGATAAAATTAAAACCGTTAAAAAGGTTTGTAAAGGTTTTGTGGCAATATTTTTATAACTCAGTTTTACAATGTTCATAATACAAGGGTATTATCAAACGAGTTTTTAATTCGTTGGTCATGCGTAATAATAATCAAGTTTGCGTCTGATTTTTTAGCTTGAGATTTTAATAATTTAATGACTAAATCACAATTTTTATCATCTAAACTAGAAGTAGGTTCATCGGCAAGAATAATTTTTGGACGATGAATTACACCTAATGCAATACCTAAACGTTGTAATTGCCCAGTACTTAATGTATTTGGTTTTTGATTTTTTACTTCCGCTAAATCTAGTTGCTGTAGAATATCATCAATCACTTTTTTTTGACTAGAAACTTTACTAAAATACAAACGAGCTTCTAAATTCTCGTAAACAGAAAGTGAGGAAATTACGGTTGTGTTTTGAAAAACAAGTCCAATATTTTTTCCTCTATAAATATCTAATTTTTTTGAGTTTAAGTTTGTTATAGTTTTATCGTTGATAACAATTTCTCCTTTTTCTGGAGTTAAAATCCCAGCTAATAAATGTAGTAAAGTTGTTTTACCGATACCAGATTCTCCTAAAATTAATAAATGCTCATTGTTTTGTAATTCAATATTTGGAAAATGAAATGAAGCACTATTGAGATATGAAAAAGAAAGATTAGCTGTTTGGAGCATTGCAAAATCGTTTGAAAGGTAAATATAAAATATAACTAATTTTAAAGTCGTTTAAAAATGATAAAAGTTTATTAAAATTTCAATTTTTGCTATAACTTGCATAAAATTTAAGTAATTACTTCATTGAACAATATTTTTACAAATACTACAATTCCAGAGAAACACATTCTTCAAAAACCATACAGTCAAAACACGTATTTGATAAATGGTGAATTGAAAGAATGGAATGGAGAAACAGCATCTGTTTTTTCTCCAATTTATCAAGAAAATAATGAAGGCTTTTTAGAGCAAACGTTGTTAGGTACAATTCCGAATCTTTCTGAAAAAGAAGCATTAACTTCTTTAGAATCTGCTTGTAAAGCATACGATAAAGGAAGAGGAGAGTGGCCAACAATGAAAGTTGAAGAACGTATTTCTTGTATAGAGAAATTCACTGAGATGATGCTGGAAACTAGAGATGAAGTTGTGAATTGGTTGATGTGGGAAATTGGAAAACCTTATGAAGAATCTTGTAATGAATTCGATAGAACAATTGAATATATAAATGATACTATTTCTAATTTAAGAGAAATGGATCAGAAGCATTCTGAGATTAAAAATCATAACGGAATTTTAGCACAAGTTCGCAGAGCGCCTTTGGGAGTTGTGTTGTGTTTAAGTCCATATAATTATCCACTAAACGAAACTTTTTGTTTGTTGATTCCTGCTTTAATTATGGGAAATACAACTATTTATAAACCAGCAAAACACGGAATTTTATTACTATCACCTTTATTAAAAGCGTTTCAAGAATGTTTTCCAAAAGGTGTTGTAAATATTATTTATGGAAGCGGAAGAACATTGGCGACCCCAATTTTAAAATCAGGAAAGGTTGATGTCTTAGCACTAATAGGAAACAGTAAATCGGCAAATATTTTACAAGAATATCATCCAAAGAAAAACAGATTACGTTTGGTGTTGGGTCTAGAAGCAAAAAACCCTGGAATTATTATGCCAGATTGCGATTTAGATCTGGCGGTAAAAGAATGTATTTTAGGTTCGCTGGCTTTTAACGGTCAACGTTGTACAGCTTTAAAAATATTATTTGTTCATGAAGATATTGTTGAAGAATTCAATCAAAGGTTTGTTGAAGAAGTTCAGAAATTAAAATGTGGTTTGCCATGGAAAGAAAACGTAAATATTACACCGTTACCAGAGCCCAATAAACCAAATTACATTCAGGAGTTAATTGATGATGCCACAAAAAAAGGAGCAAAAATTCTGAATAGAAACGGCGGAAAAGCAACATTAAGTTTTGTGAATCCTGCGGTTTTATATCCAGTAAATGAAACGATGAAAGTGTATGAAGAAGAGCAATTTGGACCCGTTGTTCCAATACTTTCTTTTAAAAATATTCAAGAGCCTTTAGATTACGTTTCAAATTCAAATTACGGACAACAAGTGAGTTTGTTTAGCAACAATCCAGATTCTTTAGCGCCATTAATTGATTCGTTGGTAAATCAAGTTTGTAGAGTAAACATCAACACAAAATGTCAACGTGGGCCAGATGTGTTGCCTTTTGTTGGTCGAAAAGATTCTGCAGTTAGTACATTAAGTGTTTACGATGCGTTGCGTACTTTTTCAATCCGAACTTTAGTTGCGTTCAGAAGCACAAAAGCAAACGATAAAATCTTATCTGATTTATTAGAAAATAATACTTCAAACTTTTTGAGAAAAAAATAAAGAAGCGTATAAATTAAGAAATCTGCCCGCCGTTTGTGATTTTTTCAGCTGGCTCAACAAAAGCTAATTTTCCATCTGGTGTATCAGTCATTAAAATCATTCCTTGACTTTCTACCCCACGTAATTTTCTTGGTGCTAAATTACATAAAACGGTAACTTGTTGCCCAATAATATCTTCTGGTTTAAAGCTTTCTGCAATTCCAGAAACAATAGTTCTTACATCAATACCAACATCAACTTTTAGTTGCAATAATTTTTTGGTTTTCGGCATCTTTATCGCTTCTACAATTGTTCCAACACGCATGTCTAGTTTTGTAAAGTCGTCAAATTCTATGGTTTCTTTTTGCGGCTCTACAATCTTATTTGCTTGTTCGTTCGCCGTTTTTGTTGCTTGTAATTTGTCTAATTGAGCTTGAATTTCTTGATCTTCAATTTTAGCAAACAACAATTCAGCTTTATTAATTTGATGATTTGCAGGTAATAAAATTTCTTTTTCAGAAACATCATTCCAACTTAAATCATTTTCAATATTTAAAATTTCTTTCAATTTTATTGAAGTAAATGGTAAAAAGGGTTCAGATAAAACGGCTAAACTTGCTGAAATTTGTAAGGCAATATTCATAATTGTTTTAACACGTTCTTCATCAACTTTGATCACTTTCCAAGGTTCTTCATCTGCTAAATACTTATTTCCTAAACGAGCTAAATTCATCAATTCTTGAGAAGCTTCTCTAAAACGATAACGCTCAATTGAACGAGAAATCACATTTGGAAATTCTTTTAATTGCGCTAAAATGTCTTCATCAACTTCAGTAAAATTTGAAGCTTCAGGAACAATTCCATCATAATATTTATTGGTCAACACTACAACACGATTGATAAAATTACCAAAAATGGCAACCAATTCGTTGTTGTTTCTTGCCTGAAAATCTTTCCAAGTAAAATCGGTGTCTTTTGTTTCTGGCGCAGTTGCTGTTAATGCATAACGTAATACATCTTGTTTTTCTGGAAAATCTATTAAATATTCGTGCAACCAAACTGCCCAATTTTTAGAAGTTGATAATTTATTTCCTTCTAAATTTAAAAACTCATTTGCAGGTACGTTTTCTGGCATCACATAATCTCCATGTGCTTTTAACATTGCTGGAAAAATAATACAGTGAAAAACGATATTGTCCTTTCCTATAAAATGAACCAATTTCGTGTCATCTTTTTTCCAATAATCTTCCCAGTTTTTATTGTTTTCTGAAGCCCATTCTTTCGTTGCAGAAATATATCCAATCGGGGCATCAAACCAAACATATAATACTTTTCCGTCAGCTCCTTCAATCGGAACAGGAATTCCCCAATCTAAATCACGTGTTACTGCTCTTGGTCTTAAACCATCGTCAATCCAAGATTTTACTTGTCCTAAAACATTCGGTTTCCAATCGTTTTTATGCCCTTCTAAAATCCATTCTTTTAAGAATGCTTCGTGTTTATCTAAAGGTAAAAACCAGTGTTTTGTTTCTTTTAAAGACGGAACATTTCCAGTTATAGATGATTTCGGATTGATTAAATCTGTTGCATTATGACTTGTTCCACAACTTTCACATTGATCCCCATAACTTTCTTCATTTCCACACTTTGGACAGGTTCCAACAACAAAACGATCCGCTAAATATTGATTTGCTTCTGCATCATACAATTGTTCAGTTACTTCCTCTATAAATTCACCATCATTATGCAATTTTGTAAAAAAAGCTGATGCTGTTTTATGATGAATTTCTGCTGAAGTTCTTGAGTAATTATCAAAAGAAATTCCGAAATCAGCAAAAGAAGTTTTAATAATTTCGTGATATTTATCAACCACTTGTTGTGGGGTAATTCCTTCTTTTTTAGCTTTTATAGTAATTGGAACTCCGTGTTCATCAGAACCACAAACAAAAACCACATCTTCTCCTTTTAAACGTAAATAACGTGTATAAATATCTGCAGGAACATAAACACCCGCTAAATGACCGATATGTACAGGTCCGTTTGTATATGGTAAAGCCGCAGTAATTGTATATCTTTTTGGAGTATTCATGTTTATCTTGTTGATAGGTTTAAAAACCTGTTTTGGACTGATTTTTGAATTGCAAAAGTACGCAAAACCAACGAAAACTCATTTTTTTAAGACGGCAAAAATAGATACATTTACAAAAAGCATTTTTTATGAAAACAGTAAAATTTTTATTGATTGTAATATTCTCAGTAGTTTTTACAAACAATCAATTATTAGCACAAGAAAATACAAATTTAATTACGCCTCCCTATTTAGAAAAAGGGGATACAATTGCCATTGTTGCTCCTGCAGGGAAATTAACAACTCGTAAAGACGTAATAGACAAAGCTAAACAGTTGGCAGAAAGCTGGGGTTTACATGTTGTTTACGGAAAACACTTGTTTGATACTTCAGGTCATTTTTCGGCAACAGATAAAGAAAGAACTTCAGATTTTCAGAAAGCAATGGACAACCCAAATATAAAAGCAATTTGGGCAGGTCGTGGCGGTTACGGAACTGTAAGAATTTTAGATCGTTTAGATTTTACAAAGTTTAAAGAAAGTCCAAAATGGGTAATCGGTTATTCTGACATTACAGCATTGCATTCTCATTTAAATGTTTTGGGTTATGAAACCATTCATGCAATGATGGGAACAAGTTTAGCTGATGATTCTGAAAAAATAGTGGAAACTTTAAAGTCGTTTAAAAAATCAATTTTTGGAGAAAAATTAAGCTATAGTTTGGTTTCTGTAAAGGAAAATAGAAAAGGTAATGGAAAGGGGCAAATTATTGGTGGAAATTTATCACTACTAGCATCGATGTTGGGTTCTGAAAGTCAAATGAACGCAGATGGAAAGATTTTATTTATTGAAGAAGTTGGTGAATATAAATATAGCATGGACAGAATGTTACAAAGTTTAAAACGCGCAGGTTTTTTTGAAAAATGTAACGGAATAATTGTTGGAGATATTTCTAATATTAAAACCAATTCTACCAAATGGGGGAGCTCAATGGAGCAATTAATTTACGATGTTGTTGCAGAGTATGATTTTCCAATATTATATCAATTTCCAGCTGGACATGAAGCGGATAATAGATCTTTAATATTCGGTAGAAATATTGAGATGAATGTTACCCAAAAAGGAATTTCTACAGTTGTGTTTGATAAATAAGAATGGCACAACATAATGAACTTGGTGACAAAGGAGAACAATTAGCAGTTGATTATTTATTAAAGAATAATTATAAAATTATTGCTAGAAATTACCGGTTTTTAAAAGCAGAAATTGATGTAATTGCTCAAAAAGAGCAGGTGGTAGTTTGCATAGAAGTTAAAACACGATCTTCGGTAGATTTTGGGAGTCCACAAGATTTTATCAATCCTAAGAAAATAAAATTATTAGTTTCTGCGATGGATAATTTTGTAATTGAAAACGATTTAGACTTAGAAGTTCGATTTGATATTATCGCTATCTTAAAGCAAAAAAACGTCTTTCAAATTGAACATTTAAAAGACGCTTTTCTACATTTTTAATATTTTATTCTAAGTATTTAATAATCTTTTGAAGTTCATCTAAGGTTTCTGGTTTTGCAATAATTTTTTTGTTTTTATCTAACACAATATAAGTTGGTGTTGAATAAATTTGATAGGTTCTTGCAATTGGGTTTTCCCACTTTTTAAGACCAATAATGTGATGCCAATTTGGGTATTTTTGAACATGTTTATTCCATTCTTTATTATTGTCTTCCATTCCGAATGCAATAATTTTTGAATTTTTAATTCCTTTTGTTGCTGTATATAATTGCGGAATTTCTCTTAAACAGTGACCACAACCTGTACTCCAAAAAACCAATACGTAATTATTAGCTTCATTGATGGTAGAAAGTTTAAAGTTTTTTCCGTTAGTATTCCAAGTAATTTCTGGCGCAATTCTTCCAACAGTTACTGCCGTTCTTTCTAAATAATTAACAGTAAACTCATTACTCTGAGTACTTGTAGGAAGTTTTTTATAAAATGAATTTAATAAGTAATCTGCAAAATCAACATTATTAGCATTTACAAATTGGGTAATTAAAAACTCCGTAATATCTTTTTTAAATGTTTGATTTTTCGCCTTATTCAATACTCTTTTTACAGCATTATCGTATAATTCTCTTTGCTTTTTTGGGTCTTCAGAATAATTCATGTAAAAAACATAATCTGTAATTCTATCAACTAAAAAAGTAGAATTATATAATGTTTTGTTGTCAAAATCTATGGTGTCAAAAAAGTGATCATTGATGTTTTTTAAATACTCTTGAGGATCTTTTGCAATAACAGGGTTATTATATCTATTGGTTGCTTTTATAAAATGATAGACCATCTTGCCATTAGACTTTAATAAATACTGCTTTTGTAACCCTGCAATTTTGGCTAATTGCGTTTTATATAAACTCGCTGTTTTTACTTGTGGATTTTTTAAATACGCAATTTGTAAAGAATCAGTTTTATATTGCTCACTTGAAACAGTTTTAATATATTCTTGATATAATTTGTTTTCTGTAGATTTTGAAAAACGAATCGTTTCTTCTGCTTTATCTGGATTAAAGGTAAAAGCGACATTTTCTTTATTGAATAAAAAATCAGCAAAACCACTTCCTTCTGTTTTATAATTTACTCTGTAAGCTCCAGGTTTTGTGTTTGCTGGTAAATCAAAAGAAAATTTACCATTGGCAATTTTTCCGCTTTTCACAAAAACCTGTCTTGCGCCTTCAATTTTATATAAAATAACCCAATTGTATTTTCCTGAAGGTTTCATTTCTCCATTTACTTTAAATTGCGCTTGTAAGCTAAATGAAACAAGTGTTAGTAGTAAGATTAATTTTTTCATTAAATAGGATTTAATTTCTTGATAAATTTCAAGAAGCGTACAAAAATTACTATTTATAACTTAAAATAATTACATTGCTTTAAAATTATTAGCATGAATTTCACAAATAAAGTTGTTTGGATAACCGGAGCGTCATCAGGAATAGGTAAAGCATTGGCAATTCAACTCTCAAAATTAGATGCAAAATTGATTTTATCAGCCAGGAATGAAGAAAAATTAAACGCTGTAAAACAAGAATGTGAAAACTCAGAAATGATTAAAATTTTGCCATTGGATTTAGAAAATTATTCAAATTTTGATGTTAAAGTTACTGAAGCAATTAACTGGTTTGGACGTATTGATGTTTTAGTAAATAATGGTGGAATTAGTCAACGTTCATTGGCTAGTGAAACTTTATTAGATATTGATAAACGAATAATGGATATCAATTACTTAGGAACTGTTGCGTTAACAAAAGCTTTGTTGCCGCATTTTATTGAAAATAATAATGGACAGTTTGTGGTTACAACAAGTATTGTTGGTAAAATAGGAACACCATTACGTTCTAGTTACGCTGCTTCAAAACACGCTTTACACGGTTTTTTTGATAGTTTACGTGCAGAAAATCATAAAAATAATATTTCAGTAACATTAGTTTGTCCAGGTTTCGTAAATACAAATGTTTCTATAAATGCCTTAACTGGTAATGGAACTGCACAAAATAAAATGGATGTCGCTACAGAAAACGGAATTGATTCAAAAAGGTTTGGGAAACTGATGGCAAAAGCCATTTACGCTAAAAAAGAAGAGGTCTATATTGCTGGTGCAAAAGAAAAGTTAGCGGTTTATACAAAACGTTTTTTTCCTAAAGTACTATCAATAATGATTCGAAAATTGAGTGTTACTTAAAGAAATCTAATCCTTCAAAATACGAAACAATCGCTTCTTTCATCAACACAGATTGTTCTCCAGGCTTTAAATTTGGCAGCTCATTAATGGTTTTGTAATGTGGCCATCCATCGTTATCAAAAAAATCAAATTCGTAATAACCATAAGGTTCTAATAACTTGCAAATTGCAATGTGCATTAAGTTTACTTTTTCATCTTTCTTAAATTTACGTTGTCCTTGTCCTAATTCCTGAACGCCAATTAAATAAATAATTGCATCAATATTTAAGGTGTCTCCATCAGCAAATTGCGTTGATAAATTATCAACCAATAAATTCCATTTTTCTTTTAAAGAAGTAATTTCTGCCATAAATTATAAGTAAGCAACAAAGATACGGACTATCTCTAATATTTTGGTTCTTTTTTGTAAGTTAGCGCAGATAAACTAAATAACGATAGATGAATGTTTTTGATATTGTAATAACCGTTTTTTTATTATTCGGATTTGTAAGAGGAATTATGAAAGGACTTTTCATTGAGATTGCTTCTTTAGTTGCATTAATTGGTGGAGTTTGGGGCTCTATTCATTTCTCTTATTTTATTGGTGACTTCTTAAAAGAAAGTGTTTCATGGTCAGAAAAACAAATCTCTTTAGCTGCGTTTGCAATTACTTTTATTCTGATAATTGTTGTTGTTAGCCTATTGGGAAAATTCTTGACTAAATTAGCTGATTTAGCAGCTTTAGGATTGATAAACAAAGCATTTGGTGGCGTTTTCGGTTTAGTAAAAATAGGATTGGTATTAAGTATTGTTTTTATCTTTTTTGACAGGATGAATTCAACAATTTCTTTTATTGATAAAGAAACCTTAGAGGAATCGATTTTATATAAACCTGTAAAAAGTATTGCACCAACAATTTTTCCTTCCATCATAAAAGAAGATGGTGTTGATGAAGATATAATTAATGATATTATAAAAGAAGTAGAATAAAAAAAGGCTTGCATTTGCAAGCCTTTTTGTTTTATATGAAACAGTGTTTAGTATAAAGAAACTTTTCCGTTAGATAAGTGATACACACCACCAACAATTTTAATTTCTCCGTTTTGTTCCATTTCATTTAAGATTGGACTTTTCTCACGAATTCTATCCATCGTTAATAAAACATTATTCTTAATTGTTTCGTTCACAAACTCATCATTTGAAGAATTGTGATCTCCAGAAACTGTTGCTTCAGACTTTTTTACTGCTGGCTGAATGTTGTTTAATAAAGCAGTGATGTTTCCTAGTTCAACATGGTCACAAGCAGCTTTTACAGCACCACAACTTTCGTGTCCTAGTACAAAAACCAATTTACTTCCAGCAACTTTACAAGAACTGTCTCTTATACACATCTGACGCTGCCGACGATCTACTC
>OLID01000487.1_pt1 | contig 16454 bp, 15 predicted proteins | sample 1609361 | NCBI WGS metagenome assembly OLID01 (sample SAMN05416778, study PRJEB24817) | seawater metagenome | isolation source: Sea water | place: Canada:Atlantic | collected 2013-07
GAGATTTCTGCCTGTCTCGTGGGCTCGGAGATGTGTATAAGAGACAGGCATATGACATCGGAATTGAAGATTATTTTTATTCAGATGCTTGGTGTTTAATTGAGTGGCCGCAGAATATCGAAAATTTACTACCTTTAGAGTCAACTGAAATACATATTTCTATTTTAGAAAATGGCGATAGAAATATTCAATTAAAAAATAAGATATGAGTCAATTTTCTCCGTTTAGCAAAGAAGAATTACTTCCACAAGAAGAAATGCTAGAAATTAAAAAGCATAAAGGAGAACTGTTTATCGGCTTACCAAAAGAAACGCAATTTGAAGAAAAACGTGTTTGTTTAACTCCAGATGCTGTTGCTGCATTAACTGCACACGGACATAGAATTGTTGTAGAAACCGGCGCCGGAAATGCTGCAAACTTTAGTGACAAAGAGTATTCTGAAGCGGGTGCAAAAATATCTTATAATGTAGAAGAAGCTTTTGGTTGTAATATCATTTTAAAAGTTGCTCCGCCAACATTACAAGAAATAGAATATATAAAACCGCAAAGTGTTTTATTATCTGCATTGCAATTAAAAACACAATCAAAAAAATACTTTGAAACATTAGCAAAAAAACGAATTACTGCTTTTGCTTTTGATTATATAAAAGATGAACACGGATTTTACCCAGTTGTAAAATCATTAAGTGAAATTGCAGGAACTGCTTCTGTTTTAATTGCTGCCGAATTATTAAGCAATAGTAATAATGGAAACGGATTGTTAGTTGGAAATATTGGTGGCGTTCCTCCAACTGATGTTGTTATTATTGGGGCAGGAACTGTTGGCGAATTTGCAGCTCGTTCTGCTTTAGGATTAGGTGCTCGCGTAAAAGTTTTTGACAACTCTATTACCAAATTAAGACGTTTGCAACATTGTTTAAATACGCCGATTTACACATCTACAATTCAACCAAAAACTTTACTAAAAGCGTTGATGCGATGTGATATTGCAATTGGCGCCATTAGAGGAAAAAATCGTTCACCAATAATGGTTACCGAAAATATGGTTGAGCAAATGAAAGACGGTGCTTTAATTGTTGATGTAAGTATTGATTGTGGCGGGTGTTTTGAAACATCTAAAGTAACAACACACAGCGAACCAACTTTTGTAGAACACGGCGTTACACATTATTGTGTACCAAATATTCCGTCTAGATACGCAAGAACTGCATCGGTTTCTATTAGTAATATTTTTACACCTTATTTATTAAGTATCGCAGAAGAAGGCGGATTTGAAAATGCAGCTCGTTTTGATAAAAGTTTGCGAAACGGCATGTATTTTTACCATGGAATCTTAACAAGTAAAACGGTTGGAGATTGGTTTAACTTGCCTTTTAGAGATATTAATTTATTGATTATTTAATCCGTTTAATTTCCTACTTTTGCATTTCATAAATTTTTATTGATGAATTGGCCTAAACGTGTTTTATATTATTTAATTGGTTTCTCATTTGGTGGAATAATTGTCTATTTTATTTGGAAGGGAAAAGACACCTCTTTTGACTACGGAATGGACGCTAGAACTTTGAAAACAATACGAATTAGAGATAAAGTGTACTCTGATGAAGCACAAGAAACTTTAATTAAAAACGATTTAGATTCTACAACTGTAAATGCAATTCTTAAAAGAGGTGATGTTCATTTTGGAGAAAGTAAACCAAGAATAAAGCCTTGTCCAGAATATTTAATCAGCGGAAAAGATAGTTTGAAAAATATTCAACTATATATTAAGCGCTGTGATTCTGTTGCTACGATTCAGAAAGTAATTATAAACTAATTAGCAGTTTTTATATGTATCGTGTAGTCCAACTTTATTTAAAATCATAGGAATAATTTTTTCTAATCGTTTTTGTTTTGTTGCTTCTCTTTTTGCTTCAGAAATATAATCTGCGTATTCTCTTTTTTTACTTAAAGTAAATGTTTCAAATTGTGATTTAAAATCAGCATTAGCATCAAATGCATTTTGCAATAATTCAGGAATTATCAATTCCTTTTTTGTTCTATTTGGTTTAATTTCTTTTCCTTCATCAACGTTCTTAATTGCTTCTAGAGTATATTCTGTTATTAGGTTTACATCAATTTCATTCAGAGAAAAAAAGCGCCATTGCAACATTGCTTTTGTTTTTCCTTCTTGTGCATTCATTAATACTTTGTGTTTATCTTTCAATAATCCGCCTTGAAAAAACCATAAACCACAATAATTTTTAAAAGCTGCTAAACCAACAATATTTTTGTCTTTATAAACATAGGTTGGTGCTCCCCATTTTATCGTTTCTTTCATTTTAGTTGCTAAAAGTGTTTTTCGAAGTAATTCTAATTCCGATTTCCACTTTTCTTTTTTCACTATGTAATTGATGACCTCTTTCATGAAATTGATTATGATTTAAAATTACTAAAATATAAGCAATAAAAAAGCCTCAAATGAATGAGGCTTTTAAAGTTGAATTTAATTTTTAACACCAGGTAAATTAACTGGTTTTTTTGTTTGCCAATGAAAAACTGGCGCCTTCTTTTTCTTTGGTGCAATTTCATCTAAGGTACTTGCATCATACAATACACCATTTTTAATTACATACTTAAGTGAATTTGTATTTCTTAAATTCTCTAACGGGTTCTTATCCATAATTAAAATATCTGCAATTTTTCCAGTTTGAATAGTTCCTAAATCTGTATCTAAACCTAAAGCTTTTGCTCCATGAATGGTTGCAACTTTTAAAGCATCTAAATTTTTCATTCCACCACTTGCAACAGACCAAAGTTCCCAATGAAAACCTAATCCTTGTAATTGACCGTGACTTCCAACTCCTGCTAAACCGTTGTTTTCAACTAAATCTTTCATGAAAACTGCGTGCTTTTGAAAAACATGCTCTTCATCCATAAACCAACCCGGTCTTCTTCTAGATTTACTTGCTAATTCTCTATAAGGCGTAAAATATTGCATCTTTTTATCATGATATGGATTTTCTCTTGAGTAATAATAATTCTCTGCCCAAGGACCTCCGTAAGAAACCAATAATGTTGGTGTAACTGCCATTTTAGAAAAAGCTGTACTCTCTATTACATCTTTATAAATTGGATAAATCGGGAACGAGTGTTCATGCCCTGGATAACCATCTAATAACTGTGTCATATTCATTTTAAAATCTAACGAACCTTCTGTAGTTGGCATTAGTTTTAATTCTTTAGATGCCATAATAATCCATTGACGTTGTTGCCTATTTCCAACAACATACATTTTAATATATTTCGTATCGTAATATTTACTGTATTGCGTTAAAACATCTTTTGCATGGCTTAAACTTTTAATATTATATGCCCAATATCCAACTCCAGGTCCAGTACTATAAACTCTTGGTCCGTGCATCATTCCTGCATCAACCATATCAGCATACGTTAACACATCTGTGGTTGCAGTTTGTGGATCTCTAGTTGTTGTAACTCCATACGCTAAATTTGCAGAATAAATCCAAACTTGATTTTTATGAACACCCCAATTTGGCCACATATGAGCGTGTGTATCAATAAAACCTGGAGTTATTGTTTTCCCAGAAACATCTATTACTTTTGCGCTTCTTGGAACTTTAAAACTTCCTGATTTACCAACTTGTTTGATTCTATTATTTACAATTAAAACATCTCCATTTTCAATTACTTCATTACCATTCATTGTAATAACTCTACCACCTTTTAAAAGAATTGTTCCTTTTGGAGTAGCTTTTTTATAACCAACTTTTATTGGATGTTCATCTGCTTTAAACTTTGGTGTTTCTTTTGGTTTTTTATCTGCTTTCTTGTCTTTGGATTTATCCTTCGATTTGTCTTTTGATTTGTCTTTAGCTGCTTTCTTTTTATCATCAGCTTGTTTTTTTGCGAATGCTTTTCCTTTTGCTAAATCATAAACAAAATGACTTGCTCCTAAAGACCAATGCACACGTTTACTGTCTGATGACCAAAAAGGAAATTCTCCTCCCATAATCGTTAATTTATTTGCAGGAAAAGCTGCGCTATTTGCATTTGCTAATGAAATTGATGGCGTTTTTCCGATTTTAGGGATCAACACAGAATAAACATCATTATTAATTTTTGCCAATGCATGTTTTCCGTCTGGAGAAATTCTAATTTCTTGTGGTCTTGAAGCTCTATTATTTTCTCTCCAACCTTCTACTTCACTTGGTAAAATTCCGTGATCAGCACCAAAAACATCCGAAGAACCATACGTTGTAATTCCGGTTAATTTTAAATGTGATTTCTCGTCTGTTCCGTCCCAACGCATAGAAATTAACCCTTTTCCGCCGTGATTCATATACACACGATTGTCAATTTTTGTGAAATGAATATTTGCTCTTCCTTTTGTTCTGTCAATTACTGTTGTATTTCCTCCGTTTGATGGAATCCAAGCGATTTCATTTACTGGATTAGAATTACCAATTGCATCTTCAAAACCTTGCGTACTTCCTTTTAAAAAGGCAATTCGGTTTGAATTATAAGACCAAGCTGGTTTGGTATAAAAGCTAGATTCGTTTGTTAATTTTTCAAGTTTAGTTCTTCCAGAAACATTTACTTTATATAAATGCCCTTCTCCATGTTTCCACGTTGTAAAAACTAAATTTTTACTATCTGGAGACCAAGCTGGTTGGGCTTCTGTAAAATCATTTTTTGTTAAACGTCTTGGTTTTCCGTTTGGAAAATCCATCACATACAATCTATTTAATGCTGTAAATGCTAACTTTTTCCCGTCTGGCGAAGGAACTGCATCTCTAATTTGCGTTACAAAAGCATCTGGTGCATCACTTATTGGATACTTAAAAGAAACCATTGGTCCTAAATCAATATTTACATCAACACTAAAAGGAATTTCAGTTGCTTTGTTTGTTGCTAAAGAAATTGAATAAATTTTCCCTCCGTAAGAAGTAATTAAGTTTTTACTGTCTGGCGTAAAATCCATTCCTGGTAAAACACCTAATGTTGCCATCGATTCTTGGTCATCTCTTTGCACTGGATAAGCTAACCAGTTTTCTTCTCCGTTTTTTAAATTACGAATAATCAATCCTGTTTTGTCTTCAAATCTACTTCCAAAAACCAACCAGTTTCCGTCCTTAGAAAGTGTTGGTGTAAATGAAGATCCGTATTTAGAAGTAATGGTTTCCATAGAACCATCGTTTCTATCAAAAGTCATAATTTGATATTGTGGTAACTGCGCGTTGTAATTCCAAGCGTTACGTCTAGAAGAAAAATAAATCAATCTTCCATTAGCACTAAACGCAGGGTCGACTACTTTTAAATTTGTTGGTGCAGAAATTAGTTTTGCTCCAGAACCGCCATCTTTATGATATAAGTAAGGTTTGATATTTCTTCTTCCTCTTACACCTAAAATATAATCTCCATCTGGGCTCCAATCTGCAGAAAAGTGCTTTTGATTTTTACCTTTCGTTAGTTGTTTCTCTTCTTTTGTATTTAAATCACGAATCCAAAGATTGTCTGAACCGCTTTTATCAGAAACAAAAACAATCGAATTTCCGTCTGGACTATATCTTGGATGTACATCATAGGCCATTCCTTTGGTCACTTTTTTTGCCTTTCCACCAGAAATCGGAATTGTATATAAATCTCCCATCATATCGAAAATTATTTCTTTTCCGTTTGGATGCACATCTACAGACATCCAAGTTCCTTGTTGGGTAGTAAATGATAATTTTCTTTCTGGTTCTAAAGGCAATTCTTTGGTTGCTGCTTTTTTCGGTTTTTTCTTGTCATCAACTTTTTCTTGTGCAACAATAATTGTTGTAGCAAACAATGCTAAAGCAAGAAATAGCTTAGTAAAAAATTTGGTTTTCATAAGTTGTTTGTTAAGGTTATAGGGTCAATAAATATACATAATTATTCTCTTAATCATATATTTAGATTTTAGGACATTACCTTTTAAGCATTTTATTCATGATTAGCCCCATAAAAGATATCTGAATAATTGACGCTAGAACAATGGATTGAAATCTATGAAACGAATGTAAAAAGGTAGTTGTTGAATCCGTTAAAACAGACAAGACTACTTTAAATTTTCTTCTTCATTCTGATAACGTTCCGAAATCTTCTTGATACTTTTTATCGATTTTTGTACCCAATCAAAATACAAAACGTCTTTTTCTTTTGTGGTTAGTTGCCATGCTAAATTAGAAGCTCTTAATTTAGTCGTAATATCTTGTAAAATAATGGCTGCAGCTACAGAAATGTTTAAACTTTCGGTAAAACCAACCATTGGAATTTTTAGAAACCCATCTGCTTGATTCATTGTATATTCAGAAACGCCTTCCTTCTCTACTCCAAATACAAAAGCCGATTTTTTCGTGATGTCAAATTCTTGCAAAACACAAGATTCATTATGTGGCGTTGTGGCAATAATCTGATAGCCATCGTTTCGTAAAGCATCCAAACAATCTTGTGTATTGGTTGCCGATTTGTTGTACTTTTTAATATCCAACCATTTTTGTGAACCTTTTGCAACATGACGCGAAACTTTACTCGAATATTTATTCTGAATGATATGCACATCTTGCACTCCAAAAATATCACAACTTCTAATGACTGCGCTAGAATTGTGTGGTTGATAAATGTCTTCTAGAACCACTGTAAAATGACGTGTTCGTTCTTCTAAAACTCGATGAAAAGTTGCTTTTCGTTTTTCACTTACAAAATCTTCTAAATAGTTTAAAAATGGAATATCAATCATTGTTTAAAAATGCTTTTTACAAACATACTATAAAAATCATATTTTAGCTCAAAATTTATGTTAGATGAAAAATATTGTGGTTTTAACTGGTGCAGGAATTAGCGCTGAAAGCGGAATTAAAACTTTTAGAGATGCTGATGGATTGTGGGAAGGACATGATGTTATGGAAGTTGCTTCTCCACAAGGTTTTTATAACAATCCAACATTGGTTTTAGATTTTTACAATCAACGCAGAAAACAATTACTTTCTGTACAACCAAATAATGGGCATTTGAATTTAAAAAAATTAGAGAATGATTATAATGTGCAAATCATCACACAAAATGTAGATAATTTACACGAACAAGCAAATAGCAAAAATGTGATTCATTTGCATGGCGAGTTACTTAAAGTGAGAAGTACTGCAAATCCGAATTTGGTTTATGATTGGGAAACGGATTTAGTTTTGGGTGATTTATGTGAAGAAAAATCGCAATTAAGACCAGATATTGTTTGGTTTGGAGAAGATGTTCCTTTATTAGAAAAAGCGGCAGAAATCACTTTACAAGCCAATATTTTGGTAATTATAGGAACTTCTATGCAAGTATATCCAGCAGCAAGTTTAATCAATTACACAAAACCAGATATTCCTATTTATTTTATTGACCCAAAACCATCAGTTTCTGAAAATCAATATCAAAATTTAACGATTATAAAAGACGTTGCGAGTTCTGGTACTGAGAAGTTGTTGGAATTACTGAAATTTTAAATTGACCTGTCATTCCCGTGAAAACGGGAATCTATAATTGTTTGTTTGGATTCCTGCTTCCGCAGGAATGACATTCTTACTTAGAAACACAACTGTTTGTTATTTCTAGTGAAATGAAATTGAGACTTTTTTGAGAAATTGCTTCACTGCGTTCTCAATTACAAAAGAATTACTCAGTAATTAATCGACTAAAATATTCGTGTAATTCGCCTTTAGAAATAGCGCTCCCTTTTTCAATTAAATCAAAAATTTCTGTATTTCTTTCTGAAGTATAATTTTTTGTTCCATTGAAATATTCAACTGTATCATCCGTTGGATTTGACAGTAACCATTCAAAACCATCTTGCTCTAAAAGATTGATGTCTTTATTAATTTTTACAAAAATTCTATGAATTTCGTTTTCATCACATTTAAACAAGTTGATACTTTGCTTAGAAAAATGTTCTAAATAATTAGTTTTAGTTAACACATCATCCCAAACAACATCAGAAAACACATTCATTTCATCTTCTGCAACTTGTGGTTTTTCTTTTTTAAGTTCGTCCCACTCTTTTACATCAATACTTTGTGATGCTAAAAAAAGCGCGAATTCTTCGTGTAAAGATTCAAATTGTTCTTTGGTAAGTTGTCTGTATTTCATGTGTACTAATTATTATGCAAAAATAAAAAACCTACCAAAATGAATTGATAGGTTTTAAAATATATTTTAAAGATTGCTTATTCTGCAATAACATCAAAAGTAATATCAGCAACTACTGCTCTGTGTAATCTTACAGATGCTTCGTATTTACCTAACCTTTTAACTGATCCACCAACAACCTTGATAAACTTTCTGTCTATTTCAGTTCCAGCTTTTGCAATTGCTGCAGCAACATCTGCGTTGTTTACAGAACCAAATAATTTGTCTCCTGTACCAACTTTAGATGTAATCTTAATTTCTAATCCTTTAATTGCGTCTGCTATTTTAGTAGCATCTTCAATAACTTTAGCTTCTTTAAAAGCACGTTGCTTTAAATTTTCTGCTAATACTTTCTTTGCAGAAGAAGTTGCTAATACTGCATATCCTTGTGGGATTAAAAAGTTTCTACCATAACCATTCTTTACAGTTACAACATCATCTTTAAAACCTACATTTTCTACGTCTTGTCTTAATATTAATTCCATAATGCTTCTTCTTTTATTATTTTAACATATCTCCAACGTATGGCATTAAAGCTAAATGACGAGAACGTTTGATAGCTTGTGCAACTTTACGTTGATATTTTAATGATGTTCCTGTTAAACGTCTTGGTAAAATTTTACCTTGTTCGTTTACTAAATACATTAAGAAGTCAGCATCTTTATAATCGATATACTTCATACCGTTTTTCTTAAAACGACAGTACTTTGCTTCTTTTTTAGTTTCAATGTCAAGCGGAGTTAAGTATCTTACTTCACCTTGCTTGTTTCCTTTTGCTTGTTGATCTATAGATGACATATCTAATTATTTTTTAGCAGATTTTACACGTGCACTTCTCGTTTCAGCCCAAGCAGCAGCATGTTTATCTAATTTAACAGTTAAATAACGCATAACGCTATCATCTCTTCTAAACTCAAGTTCGAAAGTAGAGATTTCTTCTCCAGCCATTTTAAACTCAAGTAAGTGGTAAAATCCACTTTTTTTCTTTTGGATTGGATACGCTAATTTTTTTAAGCCCCAATCTTCTTTTGAAATCATTTCGGCACCTTTAGAAACCAAATAGTCATTAAACTTTTGTACTGTTTCCTTTATCTGAGTATCAGATAAAACGGGATTCAAAATGAAAACAGTTTCGTAATGATTCATAAGTAATTGTTTTAATTTATTTTTAAGGCTGCAAATATAATGACTTTTTTTCATTAAACAATACATCTTTAACCTATATAATTTGTACTATTTTTATAGCAAAATAATATGAGATGCAAATACCAGAGTTCCCAAACTTAATTCACTACGCAATTCCTTTTTTTATTGTTACAGTAATCATAGAAATTATCCTTACTGTAAAAATAAAAATGGACGAGTACGCATATAAAGACGCTGCCACTTCTATTAGTATGGGACTAATTGGAAATATAGGAATTGGTTTACTTACAAAAGGCGCTGTATTTGGAATATTTCTAATAATTTACAATTCTTTTCATCTATTTGAAATTCCGTTTGCCTGGTGGGCATGGATTTTAGTTTTCTTCGCTGAAGATTTAACTTATTATTGGTTTCATAGAATTAGTCATGAAAATAGATTCTTTTGGGCAAGTCATATTGTACATCATTCTTCGCAAAAATATAATTTGAGTACAGCGCTAAGACAAACTTGGACGGGTCGTTTTACTTCTTTTGTTTTTTGGATTCCCTTAGTTTTAATAGGTTTTCATCCTGTTATGATTATCATGCAAAAATCTATCAGTTTAATTTATCAATACTGGATTCATACTGAATTAATCAAGAAAATGCCAAAATGGTTTGAAGCCATTTTTAACACGCCAAGTCATCATCGTGTGCATCATGCAACAAATCCACAATATTTAGATAGAAACCATGCCGGAGTTTTTATTATTTGGGATCGCTTCTTCGGAACATTTGAGCCAGAAATTGAAAAACCTGTTTACGGTTTGGTAAAAAACATTGATACTTTTAACCCAGTTAAAGTGGCGTTTTTAGAATGGTTTGGTTTGCTAAAAGATATATTTACTTCTAAAACTTCTTTTTTAAATAAAATTAAATATTTATTAAAACCTCCAGGTTGGAAACATGACGGAACAGGATTATTATCTGCCGACTTGCGAAAAGAATGGGAACAAAAACAAAAAAGCGAAAGATAAATCTTTCGCTTTTTTTAAAATATATTTTTTTTCTTAATCGAAATCAAAACGAATTCCCATAGAAATATTTCTAATATTGGTGTCCTTAAACAATGGATTCAAATCGTATTTCACATAAAACCCTGTGCTTCTGTAAGCTAAATAAGCACTAACACCGTAATTGAAAATATTCATATTAAAGTTGTCTTTTTGCAACTCTTCAATATTTACTCCTGTATTGTCTTTATATTCGATGTATTGTCTTGTTCCTAATTTAAATCCTGCAAAAGCCCCAACTCCAATTCTTACAGATTGATTTCTTCTATCTCTTTTATATCCGTCAGCATATTCTCCGTTTCTAGAAAAATCCCATTCAAGATGCACAGGGAAATTCATTTGTACATGGCGTAATCTATTTTCTGATAAATCTTCTGGATGCACAGCTAAATCTGTTTGTTTACCGTTTTTTACGTGATATTTATTATCTTCTGGTCTTAAATTGTTCCATAAGAATGATATTCCATACTTAAAGTATAATTTAGAAGCTTCTTTGTCCATGCGTGTTTTCCATGAAAAACCAACTTCATAAAAATGCGATTGCCAAAATTGATAATTTGAAGTTTCTAAAGATGATAAATCATCATTTACCAACACATTATTTACACCCATTGCAAATACAAATTGAGATGTTGTGCTTCTATTTCTTTTTCCTTTACGTTCCCACTTACTCTTTCTATCTTCCCAACGATCATTTCTTCTTGAATTGTAATTTTCATTATCATTTACACGAAAATTAAAAGTCTTTCTTCCAATAGTGAACGAGTTTTCTTTATCTTCAAAATCTGTTTCGTCTATAACATTTTGAAGTTTTCCGTTGGCCTTATCTTGTACTAATTGTTGTAACTTTTTCTCTTCTACTGCAACTTTTTCTGAAATCAACTTTGCATGAAAATCAGCCGCTTCTTTCTTCAGTTTTTGTGCTTCTTCAGAAGTGATTTCTTTTTTCTCTAATCGCACATTTATTTTTTCTACCTTTTCTTTTAAAGCAGCTTTTTCTGTTTTAGTGATTAGTTCTATTCTATTTGAAATTTTCTTTACTTCTGCATCAAAACCTTTCTTTTGAGAAAAAGCAATCGTTGTACAAAACAACACTAATATAAGTAGTATTTTTTTCATTTTTTTATCTATTTAGAGTATTCTTTAATTTATTTTTTTTGAAATGTATTCTTAATTATTTCTATTAGCAATAGCGCTTGCTAAACCTGTGATTTTTCCTTTTACGACTTGCATAAAACTCTTCTTAAAAGTTTCTTCGTCAATTTTCTTTTCTACATCAGTTAACAATGTGTTTGCATCAATATTTAAGTTGACTTTCTTTAATTCTTTTTGAATATTTTTTAAAACATCGTTTCTATCAACATTGTATTTCTTGTAAAATTCGTTGATGTCTTTATCTGGATTTGAAACCGCATATAACAACGCATCACTATTAATTTTAATATTAGTTTGTTTAAATATTTTCTTAGCTTCTTTCGGAATTACAATTTTAGTTTCTGCAACTGTATTTGTTGAATTATCTACAGACTCTAACAATAAATTGCTATCAATTATAATTCTGTTTTCTTTTTTAATAGCCGAACTATTATCAGCAATTACAATCGGATTATTCTCAATAATATTCGCTTGTTTTATTTGTGGTTTTCTCTTTTTAACAACTGTTCTTTTTTGTTGTTGCTTCTCTTCTACTTTATCTGTCTTTACGATTACAGTTTCTGTTGGAATCGTATTTTGAAGTGTTGGTTTTACAAATTTTGTTGTATCAATAATTGGCGCGGTAACTATTGTGTTTGGCGTAATCGGTTCCAAAACATCATCAGTATTCATAAAAAAACCTACCGAAATTAATAGTAGCACTGATGCTGCATAACCAACATATAAAAACCAGTTTTTACGTTTCTTTTCTTGTGTAATATCTAATTGACTACTCAATCGCTCCCAAGAAGAGTTTGATGGCTCAATTGTTCTATTTTCTAGAGAATCACGTACAATTTTATCAATATTATTTGTCTCCATTTGCTGTTTTATTCATTCTAACATATTGTGCTTGCAACCACTTCCTCGCTTTAAATAATTGCGATTTTGATGTGCTTTCTGTAATGTTTAATTCTTTAGCAATCTCGGCATGCTTGTAGCCTTCTACCGCGTATAAATTAAACACCATTTTGTAACCAGTTGGCAACGCATCAATTAACTTCTGAATATCTTGTAATTCTGTGCTTTCTAAACTATCAATAGCTTGTTTGTTAAACACATATTCTTCGTCCGATAATTGTACAGGATTCTTTTTACGCAAATACGATATACATGTATTTACCATAATTCTTCGAATCCATCCTTCAAAACTTCCTTCGTTTTTAAACTTAGAAAGATTTGTAAACACTTTTAAAAACCCCGCTAACATCAAATCTTCAGCATGATGCAAATCTTTTACATACTGTCTACAAACACCTAACATTTTAGGAGAATACAACGCGAACAATTCTTGTTGTGCTTCTCTTTTCTGTTTGATGGCATCAGCAATTAGCTGATTAGTTTGATTATGTAATGGTATAATTTTCAATCCGGATTAATGAGTTTTTAAACGCCTTACAATTATATAGACTACAATAGTTGCAAAATGGTTGCTTTGAATATTAAAATAAATTAAAACTTATTTAAAAGACGCTTATAAATAGGATTTGTAACAGTTAAAAAAATAATTTTTACTGATGATCAATATCCGTAATAAAACGAATCGGTCTAAAGTCTTTTACCGATTGAAACGTGTTTTTAATCTTTTCGACGTGTTGCTTCGTTTCTGCTAAGTTTTGTTTTGGAGGAATCTTAATAGTCAATGTTTTTATATATTGATTCCGAACTCTAGAAACTACAGGTGCTGTAGGTCCTAAGACATTTTCTCTAAATACATTTTGTAAAGCTTTTGCCAGCCAATTTATACCGCTTTCAACTTTATTATAATCTTTATGTTTTAACGTGATTTTTATCAATCTGTAATACGGTGGATAATGATATTGCCAACGTTCTTGCAATTGTTCTTTATACATTTCTGCATAATTTGTGGTAGAAACTTGTTGTAGTATTTGATGATACGGATTAAAGGTTTGTATGGCTACATTTCCCTGCTTTTTTGATCTTCCTGCACGTCCGGAAACCTGAACCATCATATCATAACTACGTTCGTGCGCTCTAAAATCTGGAAAATTCAACATATTATCGGCATTTAAAATCCCAACCAACGATACATTTTCAAAATCCAATCCTTTAGAAAGCATTTGCGTCCCAACTAAAACATCAATTTCTTGTGCTTCAAAAGCACCAATTATTTTTTGATAACCGTGTTTTCCTCTCGTTGTATCTAAATCCATTCGTCCAATGTTATGTTTCGGAAAAATTTCTTTTAATTCTAATTCGATTTGTTCTGTTCCAAAACCTTTGGTGTCTAATGAATTACTTCCACAAGCAGCGCAATTATTTGGCATTGCTCTTTGATAATTACAATAATGACATTTTAATTCGCTTCTGTATTTATGAAACGTTAGACTTACATCGCAATTCGGGCATTGCGGTGCAACACCACAAGTTGTACATTCTACAACAGGCGAAAAACCACGGCGATTTTGAAACAAAATAACTTGTTCTTTATTTTCTAAAGCTTCTTTAATTAATGTGATTAAACGATCGGAAAAATGACCATTCATTTTCTTTTTATGGTGTTTTTCTTTGATGTTTATCAATTCGATTTTTGGCAATTGTACATTACCAAATCTGCGATTTAATTCTACCAAACCATATTTTCCGTTTTGCGTATTAAAGTAACTTTCTAACGATGGCGTTGCAGAACCTAATACTATTTTCGCTTTGTGTTGATGCGCCAAAACAACCGCTGTATCTCTTGCATGATAACGTGGCGAAGGTTCAAATTGCTTGTACGAAGTTTCGTGTTCTTCATCAACTATAATTAATCCAAGATTAGAAAATGGTAAAAAAACCGATGATCTTGCACCTAAAATAATTTGTGCTTTTGGTTTGTTGTTTAGCACATTATTCCACACTTCTACTCTTTCGTTCATCGAATATTTTGAATGAAATACAGAAATCTGATTTCCGAAATAATTTTCTAAACGGGATATAATTTGAGTTGTCAACGCAATCTCTGGCAACAAAAATAAAATCTGTTTTCCAGAGTTTAAATTGTCTTCAATTAGTTTTGTATAAACTTCTGTTTTACCAGAACTTGTTATTCCGTGTAATAAAACCACTTCTTTCTCTTCAAATGAAGTTTTAATTTCTTCAAGCGCTTTTTCTTGAAACTCGTTCAAGTTTTTTAAATCGTTTGTAGCTCCATTAAAATTGATTCTATCGGTTTGAATTTCGTACAATTCAAAAATCTCTTTATCAGCTAATGCTTTTATTACAGCAGCTGAAACACCAATTTTTGTTTCTAATTCTTTAGCTTTTATTGGCTTTTTACTTGCAGATAATTGAAAAAAACCTAAAACAGCTTCGCGTTGTTTTTTCGCTCTACTTAATTGTTCTAACAAATTCTGCAAAGCATCATCCGAAGTATATTTTGAATTTAATCGAACATATTTTACCATTTTTGGTTTGTATTGTTCGTAAATTTCTTCCTTTACAAAAACTGCATTTTTCTGAATCAATTCGTTGATAATTGGCAAGATTTTTTTCTTCCCTAAAATGTCAACAACTTGGTGAATGGTTAATTGCGATTGATGTTGTAAAGCTTCAAAAATTAAAAACGCTTCATCATTTAAACTTTCTTCATCAACAAAAGTGTCGTTTTTTAAGACAATTGTTTCGCTTTCTAACAAAAATGCAGATGGCAAAGCAGCACGATACACATCACCCAAAGAACACATATAGTACTTAGAAATCCATTGCCAGTTTTGCAATTGAACTTCTGTTACAATAGGTTTCTCATCCAAAATCTGTAGAATTTCAATCGCTTCGTATAATTCGGGTTTATGCTGATGAATATTAAAAACCAACGCGGTATACATTTTGGTTTTACCAAACGAAACTGCAACCCGCATTCCTTTTTTAAGGAATTTGGCTTCAGATTCAGTTACCGAATAAGTAAATGTTTTCTGAATTGGAATTGGTAATATGACGTCTATAAAATGGATAGAATTCTGATTTTTTGTATAAATCAAAACTACATAAAAATCACTACATTGTAAACAGATTTTTGAGTGAATTATGAAAGCATTAGATTGGAAACAAAAAGGAAAATTCATCAACATATTTGGTAGAGAAATATTTCTAATTGATGAAGGACATAATGAGGAAACTCTCGTGATTTTGCATGGCTATCCAACTTCATCTTATGATTATCAAAAAGTTTTATCAGAGTTGTCTAAACAGTATCGGGTAATTATTCACGATCATTTAGGTTTTGGCTTTTCTGAAAAACCATTAGACTATTCGTATTCTTTAATTGAACAAGCTGATGTTGCTTTGCAGATTTGGAAACAATTAAACTTGAAAAAAGTCACCTTATTAGCACACGATTACGGAACAAGTATTGCAACAGAAATTTTAGCAAGACACAATAGGCAACAAATTGATTTACAGATAGATAAATTAATTCTTTGTAATGGAAGTGCACATATTGAATTATCAAAATTGCGATTAATTCAGAAATTATTAAAGAGTAAAATCACTGGTGAATTTGTTGCGAGTTTAACCAATTACTCAATTTTTAAAAGAAATATGCGTAATGTATATTTTGATAAATCGAAAGCGAAAAATGAAGAGCTTCAAGAAATGTGGTTTCAATTAGAATATAATGAAGGACGAAAAGTAATTCATAAAATATCAAACTACATCAACGAACGCTATTATTATTGGCATCGTTGGATTGGTGCTTTAAAAGAAACTCAAATTCCGACGAAAATAATTTGGGCAAAAAATGATCCAATTGCGATTATAGAAATTGCAGAATTATTAGCGAGTGAAATTCCGAATAATGAATTATTAACTATTGAAAATACAGGACCTGTCTCTTATACACATCTCCGAGCCCACGAGACAGGCAGAAATCTC
>OLID01000491.1_pt1 | contig 16381 bp, 16 predicted proteins | sample 1609361 | NCBI WGS metagenome assembly OLID01 (sample SAMN05416778, study PRJEB24817) | seawater metagenome | isolation source: Sea water | place: Canada:Atlantic | collected 2013-07
CGAGATTTCTGCCTGTCTCGTGGGCTCGGAGATGTGTATAAGAGACAGTAAATAAAGTTTTAAACGATAGTCAAAAACCTGTAACAGCAATTTTAGGAGGAGCAAAAGTATCTTCAAAAATTGGCGTTATAGAAAATATTTTAGACAAAGTAGATCATATTATTATTGGTGGTGGAATGACTTTTACTTTTGTAAAAGCACTTGGCGGAAAGATTGGAAGTTCTTTAGTAGAAAATGATAAACAAGAATTGGCTTTAGCAATTTTAGAAAAAGCAAAAGCAAAAAATGTTCAAATCCATTTACCTATTGACGCAATAATTGCAGATAACTTTAGCAATGATGCAAATACAAAAGAAGTAGATACAAGTGAAATTCCTGATGGGTGGATGGGATTAGATTCTGGAACAAAAACAGCAGAAAAATTTGCAGAAGTAATTGCAAAATCTAAAACTATTTTATGGAACGGACCATTAGGGGTTTTTGAAATGGAAAACTTTTCAAAAGGAACAATCGAATTAGGAAACGCCATTGCAGAAGCAACAAAAAACGGAGCATTTTCTTTGGTTGGAGGAGGAGACTCTGTTGCCGCAGTGAAGCAATTTGGTTTTGCAGAAAAAGTAAGTTATGTTTCAACAGGTGGAGGGGCAATGTTAGAGATGTTAGAAGGAAAAACATTACCAGGAATTGAGGCTATTTTAAAGTAATTTTAAACAAATATGAAATACACAACATTACCAAATTCAGACATAAAAGTTTCTAAAATTTGTTTAGGAACGATGACTTGGGGACAACAAAACACTGAAGCAGAAGGACACGAACAAATGGATTATGCGTTGGAAAAAGGTGTTAACTTTTTTGATGTAGCTGAGTTATATCCAATTCCTGCGAAAGCAGAAACTTATGGTTCAACAGAAAAAATTATTGGTTCTTGGTTTAAAAAAACAGGAAACAGAGATAAAATTATATTGGCAACAAAAATTGCTGGCTGGGGTGCTTATACTGCACATATAAGAAAAGACGGATTTAGCAAAAGAGCGATTAAAGAAGCGGTAGAGAACAGTTTAAAAAGGTTACAAACAGATTATATCGACTTGTATCAGTTGCATTGGCCAGAAAGAGCTGCAAACTGTTTTGGCGTTAGAGATTATCCATATAAAAACCATAAAGAACATTACGAAAATCATTTAGAGATTTTAGAAACATTAAACGATTTTGTAAAAGCAGGAACGATAAGAAAAGTAGGCTTATCTAATGAAACACCTTGGGGAACAATGCAATATTTGCAAACTGCTAAAGAACACAATTTGCCAAGAATGTCTACGATTCAGAATTCCTATTCTTTATTACACAGAGCATATGAATATGGAATGTCTGAAGTTTCTTTAAGGGAAAACATAGGACTATTAGTGTATTCTCCTTTAGCGTTTGGTGTGCTTTCAGGAAAATATGTCGGAGGTAAGTTACCTTCTGATTCTCGTGTAGCATTGTTTCCTAATTACAATAGATACTCTTCTCCAGAATCAGAAAAAGCGGTGATTGAATATCAGAAAATTGCTAAGAAAAACAGATTGTCTTTGGTAGAACTTTCTCTTGCTTTTGTAAATCAATTGCCGTTTGTTACAAGTAATATTATTGGTGCTTCAAAAATGACTCAATTAAAAGAAAACATCAATAGCATTAATATTCATTTATCAGATGACATTATTGATGAAATAAATGCTATTCATAAAAGAATGCCAAACCCAGCTCCATAATTACGGTGCAAACTTGAACATAAAAAACCCGACGTAAACTTTACTTCGGGTTTTTTATGTTTTGATTACGAATAGTAATTCTATTTTTCAATGAGGTTCATTGAAGTTGTTTTAAAACGATTATTTTCAATTGTTCCAACTACATTTTCGGTTCTAATCACTTCACAAAACCCCGTGTTTTTTCGTGAGCATCACCAAAATCATCAATGTGTGCTCCATCAACGAAATATGCTTTTCCATCAATTTTTACAGTTAAATCAGAACCCTTTTGATCTGTAAGATTAAATTGACATTGACCACAAGAAACTTCTGCAACGATTTCTTTTTCTTTCTTATCTGTGCAAGAAAAAAGAATCAATAAACTTAAAACCATTAATTTCTTCAGAATTAGTAACCAATTTTAGTTCGGACTCTTTTTAAAACTCCAGCAGCAACTTTTCTAGCTTTCCCTGCGCCAATTGCTAGCGCTTCATCAAGTTCATTTAAGTTGTTCATGTAATGATTGTATTTTTCTCTTTCGGTAGAAAAACGATTTAAAATCAATTCGAATAAAGCCTGTTTTGCATGACCGTAACCATAGTTTCCACCTATATAATTTGTTCTCATAGCTTCAGTTTGTTCTTCTGTTGCAATTAACTTGTACAAAGCAAAAACGTTATCAGTATCTGGGTTTTTGGGTTCTTCTAACGGTGTGCTATCTGTTTGAATTCCCATAATTTGCTTGCGTAATTTTTTATCCCCTAAGAAAATATTGATATAATTATCACGAGATTTACTCATCTTCTCTCCGTCGGTTCCTGGAACTAGTTTTGTGTCTTCGCTAATTTTAGCTATTGGTAAAACCAATGTTTCACCGACAACATTATTAAATCGACTAGCAACATCGCGTGTCATTTCTAAATGTTGTAATTGATCTTTTCCAACAGGAACAACTTCTGCATCATACAATAAAATATCTGCTGCCATTAACATCGGATATGAGAATAAACCAGAATTTACATCAGATAACCTGTCTGCTTTATCTTTAAAACTATGTGCTAATGTTAAACGTTGATAGGGAAAATAACAACTTAAATACCATGACAGTTCTGTTACTTCTGGTACATCACTTTGCCTGTAAAAAACAGTTGAATTTACATCTAAACCACATGCAAGCCAAGTTGCCGCAACGCTATACGTATTATTTTTTAAGGTTTCTCCATCTTTTATTTGTGTTAAAGAATGCATATCTGCAATAAATAAAAATGTTTCTTCTTTGGCTTCTTTTGCCATTTGAATTGCAGGTAAAATAGCACCTAATAAATTTCCTAAATGTGGTGTTCCTGTACTTTGTACGCCAGTTAAAACTCTAGACATTAATTTGTGTTTAAATAATTTTTAAATCTAAAGCAAAAATACAGTTTTAATAAGGAAAAGCCAATAAGAATATTAATTACTACATTTGGCGACAATGGAATTCTTTAAAAATATTTTGCGTTTAATTTGGCGCGTTTGGTTTTATGTTTTTTTCGGCATATCGTTAATTGTAATGATGCCAGTTTTGTTTGTATTAACGATTCACGAAAATCAGTATCCTTTTTTATATAAAATCATAAGATGGTTTTCTAAAACCTTAATTTTTGTGATGGGTTTTCGATTAAAAAAGGAAATTTTAGAACCCTTGGATATGGGAAAAAGTTATATGTTTTGCCCCAACCATACATCAATGTTAGATCCTTTTATTCTAATAAGTATGGTTAAAAACCCGATAGTTTTTGTAGGAAAAGCGGAGCTTAAAAAGATTCCAATTTTTGGGTTTTTCTATAAACGTATTTGTATTTTGGTTGATAGAAGTAGCCAAAGTAGCAGGAAAAAGGTTTATTTAAGTGCAAAAAGAAGATTAAAAAACGGAACAAGTGTTGCTATTTTTCCTGAAGGGATGGTTCCGACCGAAGATGTTATTTTAAGTCCGTTTAAAAACGGCGCATTTAGTTTGGCAATTGAGCATCAAATTCCGATTATTCCTGCAACATATTATGATTGTAAGCGTTTCTTTTCATGGACCTTTTTTAAAGGAAGACCAGGAAAAATTAGAATTAAACAGCACAAACCGATTTATACGAAAGGTTTAGTTAAACAAGATCTAAAGACCATTAAAGAAGAAGTATTTGGTATTTTATTTAACGATCTATCTAAGGATAGTGCTTATATGAAAGACACAAATAGAAATATTAAATGAACGAATTAAATCATAAATACAGCGAGAAGGAAGAAAAATTAAACATTGCAACACACGCTTTTGGGTTGCTTTTAAGTATTATCGCCTTTCCTTTTTTAGTTTTAAAAGCAATGCTTTTTGATGGTTTTTGGAAACCTGCGAGCATATTTATTTTCGGATTTAGCTTAATCATTTTATATGCAGCTTCTACTTTTTATCACGCAGCAAAAACACCAAAATTAAGAAGGAAATTAAACATCTTTGATCATGCAGCAATTTATGTTTTAATTGCCGGAACCTATACACCCTTTACAATTATCACCTTAGAAGGACAAACAGGCTGGATTATCTTTGGATTAACCTGGTTTTTTGCATCAACAGGAATCATTTTAAAACTTTTTTTCACGGGTAAATTTGACAAACTCTCAACAATTATGTATGTGTTAATGGGATGGCAAATTGTTTTTGCAATCAAACCTTTATTAGAAAAACTTTCAGAAGAAGGATTGTTTTGGTTGTTTGCTGGCGGAGTATTTTATACAGTTGGGGCTGTATTATATTCGATAAAAAAGATTCCTTATAATCATGCAATATTTCACTTTTTCGTTTTAGCAGGAAGTTTATCTCACTTTATCTCACTTTATTGTTATGTGTAATGTGCTAAAATGTTAGTTTTTATTAAAAACGATAGGTTTTTTTTAAAAAAAACAAAAAAAACAGAACAAAACGGCTATTTTTTTAAAATAATCGTTATTGTTTGTTTCTCAGCAAAAAACAATATATATTTGTAGTCTTAAACAATAAGGCAATTTTTTAATTGTTTTTGAGTTTAAGGTAAATAAATCTTATTTAGGGGGTAGGTTTATTAAATTTCCTCGAGCTTTTGTTCGAGGTTTTTTTATACCCAAGATTTATATGGAAATCTACTTAAAGATGAGTTGTAATATTTGACTTCTCCAGTAACTTCTTTCCCCAACCAACTTGGTTTTGAAAAGCTTTCATTTTCGTCAGTTAGCTCTACTTCAGCAATAATTAAATCAGAGTTTTCATCCAAAAATTCATCTACTTCAAAAGTGTGTTTTTTTGATTTTATATAATATCGATATTTTTCGATAACTGTTTTTTCAGTTAAGAGCATTAATTGTTCAGCTTCTATAACCGGAATTTCTTTTTCCCACTCAAAACGGATTGTGCCAGTATTATTAGACTTTCCTTTAATTGTTAAAAAGGCCTTGTCTTCAATAATTCTAACGCGAACAGTTCTTTCTTTATCAGAATTTAAAAAACCTTGTTTTATATACTTTTTTTTAAAAGCGATTTCTTTAAAAGAATCGTTTTTTACTAAAAATTTACGCTCTATTTCTAGATTCATTTATTTGCTGTTAATATTTGTACTAATGTATTGCTTTTTATCGTTATTGTTACAATTATTAGATATCTTTGAAGTATAAAAATGCGTTCTTTATGAAGAAAAACGTTTTGTTTTTTTTACTATTAATTCCTTTTTTTTCTTTTTCTCAAACCGATTATAGCAATCGCTGGGAAGACTTTTATTCGTACAATAATGTGAAAGATTTTATCACTATAAATGATAAAATTTATGCATTAACAGATAATGCGGTTTTTATTTACGACACCAATTCTGAGGAAATACAAAAGCTTTCATCCATAAATGGCCTTTCTGGTGAAACAACTTCTGCCATTCATTATAATATTACAAATGAAAGGTTGATTATTGGTTATGAAACAGGTTTAATTGAGGTTTTAAACAAAGACGGAAGCATTAAAATTTCAGCGGATATTGTTAACTTTAATCAATCAGGAGAAAAAAGAATTAATCATATTACTGAGTTCAACAACCTATTATACATTTCTACGCCTTTTGCTGTAGTAGTTTATGATGTTGATAAGTTAGAGTTCGGTGACACTTATTTTATTGGCGCTAATTCTACTTCAGTAAAAATAAATCAAACATTAATTACAGGAAATCAAATTTATGCAGCAACAGAAAACGGAATTTATGTTGCAAGTTTAGCGAACCCAAATTTGATAGACTTTAATAACTGGCAACTTGCTTTTGCTGGAAACTACACAAATATTATCAGGTTTAATGCAAAAATTTATGCATCAAGAGGTAATGATTTAGTAAATATTAATGGAACAAACTCAACAGTTGTAAAAACGTTTCCGAACGCAATTAAAAAGCTAAAAACTAGCGGGCAAAACTTAACGGTAACATCGCAATTAGAAGCAGCAGTTTTAAACACTAATTTGACTCAGGTTTATCAAATTTCACCTACTGTAAGCTATAATTTTACACTAAATAATGCATCAACTTTTGGCAATGAATTGTTTTTAGCGACTAATGAATTTGGGATTTTACAAATTCCCGTTTCAGGAAATCAAAACTTTACAGAAATTCACCCTAAAGGACCACTTTCTAACAGTGTTTTTTCGATGGATGCTTTAAATAAAAACATTTGGTTTGTCTACGGCGGTTATAATTCGGCTTATGTTCCAACTGGAAACCTAAAAGGATTTAGTCATTACAATGGTTCAGAATGGAAAAACACAACATTTACAAATACTGTTCCAGTTTTAGATTTGGTGAATGTTACAATTGATCCTGATCATGAAAACAGAGCTTTTTTAAGTTCTTATTCAGACACCAACTCTGGAAATGTTTTATCTGGCGGAGGTTTGCTAGAAGTGGTTGATGATCAAATATTAAATTTTTACAATTCAAGGAATAGCCTTTTAGAAGATCTTTTTCCGAATGACCCAAACAGAATTACAACAAGAATTAACGGCACAACTTTCGATAACCAGGGAAATCTTTGGGTTACAGATGTACTTGCCTCTAACAAGCTTAAAAAACTCACTCCAAGCGGATCTTGGCAGGCATTTGACTTAAGAAGTATTCAAACGAATAAGGCAGAAGAGTTAAACACCATAAAAGTTGATAAAGGGAATAGCTTGTGGATAGGAACAAGAAGAAATGGTGCGTATGTTTTTAACGAAACGGGATCAAGAAAAAGAGCACTAACAACTGAGCCAACAAAAGGGAGTTTACCGAACGCAAATGTGAGAACAATAGCTGTTGATAAAAACAATAGAATTTGGCTTGGAACGCAATCTGGTTTGGCAGTTTTTTACAACGCCAACGGTCTTTTTGAAGCCAATATTTATGACGCTGAGCCTATTATTATTTTAGATGATGGAATTCCGAAAAAACTGTTAGGAAATCAAACAGTTAATTCAATTGTTGTTGATGGGGCAGATAATAAATGGTTCGGAACAGATAATGGCGGTGTTTTATATACAAATCCGAATGGACAAAACACCATTGCAAGTTTTAATAAAGACAACTCACCCTTACCATCAAACAAAATATTAAATATTAGTGTTGATATTACCAATGGAAAAGTTTACTTCGCAACAGACAAAGGCGTTGTTGCTTATAACAGTAATGTTGCGAGTTTTGGAGAAACGCTAGAAGCTGTTTATGCGTATCCAAATCCTGCTTTAAAAAAGCATCAAACGGTTACAATTGACGGAAAAAACGGAAACCATTTACCGAAAGGAACAAATGTTAAAATTTTAGATGTTGCGGGTAATTTAGTATATGAAACAAATGTTGTTGAGGGACAAGAAATCCAGGGAGGAAAAGTGGTTTGGGATAAAACTAATTTAGCAGGTAAAAAAGTAGCTTCAGGTATTTATATTGTTTTACTATCTAATGATGATGCAACGGAAACTTCAACTACAAAAATTGCAATTATAAATTAATGGCATTAATTAAAACAAAAGCAATAGTCTTAAGTTCTTTAAAATACAGCGATACTAGTTTAATTGTTCGATGTTTTACTTTAGAAGACGGATTAAAATCATATTTATTAAAAGGGGTTTTAAGCGCCAAAAAAGGCAAAATAAAAGCAGCTTATTTTCAGCCATTAACGCAACTAAATATAGAAGCGAGTCACAATACAAAAGGTAATTTAAATAGCATAAAAGAAGTTCATGTTGTAAATCCATACACAAACATTTACACCAATATTTTTAAGCAAACAATCGTCCTTTTTTTGTCTGAAATGCTAAGTGGCACAATTCAAGAAGAAGAAGCAAATGAGCCATTATTTTCATTTTTAGAAACGTCTTTTATTTGGTTAGACACCAACGACAAAACATCAAATTTTCATCTACTTTTTTTATTAAACCTATCTAAGTTCTTAGGTTTTTATCCAGATACAACAAATATCAATTACTCATATTTTAATTTAATTGACGGAAACTTTAATGAATCACCTTTAGAAAAGGAAGTTGTTTTTGGCGATAATTTAACACAATTTAAAAAGCTATTGGGCACAAATTTTGATGGTATAGAATCGATGAATTTTAACAAAAAAGAAAGACAACAAGTTTTACAAATCATAATTCGTTATTTTGAATTACATTTGGACGGATTTAGACGACCAAAGTCTTTAAAAGTTTTAGAAACAGTATTTAACTGATGATGAAGAGAATTTTTACCTTTTTAATTGTTTTTTATAGCATTACAACTTTTGGACAAAAGATAAAAATTGTAGATGATGAAACAGGTTTTCCTATAAGCGAAGTTGCTATTTACAACAAAAACTTAACCACTTCTACGATTACAGACGATGATGGATTTGCTGATATTTCTAGTTTTAACCAACAAGATTTATTGTTAATTTCACATGTTTCATACACCACTTTTAGCATCACTTTTAAGAGGTTAAAGAAGACTAAATATATCGTAAAACTAACCAAGAAAACAGCTCAATTAGATGAGGTTGTCTTGTCTGTATTTAAAAAACGAGAAAAATCAACCCGAATAGCAGAACAAACGGTTGCAATTACAAAAGAAGATATATTAAAAGAATCTCCGCAAACCTCAGCCGATTTATTAGCTTCAATTCCTGGAATTAAAGTTCAGAAATCACAATTTGGTGGTGGTAGCCCAGTTTTAAGAGGAATGGAATCTAACCGTGTTTTATTAGTTGTTGATGGCGTTAGAATGAACAACGCAATTTATAGAAAGGGACATTTACAAAACTCCATTACAATTTCTCCTTCAATTTTAGAGCGCACCGAAGTTGTCTTTGGCCCTTCTTCAGTTATTTATGGGTCTGATGCTTTAGGTGGTGTGATTCATTACTATACAAGAACACCAAAAACGTCTGAAAAAGAAAATATAAAAAGTAATTTTTTCTCTAGATTTGGAACAGTAAATCAAGAAATCACTACAAATATATCTGCCGAATTAAGTTTTAAAAACTGGGCTTCATTTACAAGTTATACTCAAAGTTCTTTTAGTGATTTAAAAATGGGAAAAAGCAGAAATCACGGTTTTAAAAACTGGGGCTTAGTTCCTTTTTATTCCAAAAATATTGACCAAAATTATTTCGCAAACCTAACGAAAAATTCAGACCCAAACACCCAAAGAAATACAGGCTATGAGCAAAAGGATTTTTTACAAAAATTTTATATTCCTTTTTCAAAAAGAACAGATATAACAGTTAATCTACAATACTCAACATCTTCAAACATTCCAAGATTCGATAGGTTAACAGAGCTTAAATCTGGATCATTAAAGTTTGCAGAATGGTATTATGGACCTCAAGAGCGTTTTTTAGCTTCAACTCAACTCGCTATTAATCCAGAAAAGAAATGGTTAAGTAGCGGAACTTTTACAGCTTCTTATCAAAACATAAAAGAGTCTAGAATTCAACGAAAGTTTAACGATTTACAACGTCTTTATAGAAATGAAGAGGTTGATGTTTATACATTAAATGGAGATTTTTCTGTTCCACTTACTAATGATAAAAACAGAAATTTATCTTATGGGTTTGAAGTAACTTATAATGATGTAAAATCAACATCAGCAGGAAAAATAATTGCGCCATCGAGTAATAAAGTTGTTGGTTTAGTTGGAGATTTTAAAGTACAATCTCGTTTTCCTGATGGCGGAAGTAGTTATACAAGCTCTGCTGTTTATACTGATTATAGACAAGATCTTAATAAAAAATCTACTTTAAACACAGGAATTCGTTTAACAAACACAATGTTAAACGCAAAGTGGATTAACCAAACATTTATTGCTTTACCAAACACAGAAATAGAACTTACCAATACTGCTTTAACAGCAACAGTTGGTTATGTTTATAAACCAACTAAAGACTGGAAATTGAATAGTGTAATTTCATCAGGATTTCGCTCACCAAACATTGATGATGTAGGTAAAATACGTGAAAAAAACGGAAATGTTACTTTGCCAAATGTTGAGTTGAAACCAGAATTTGCTTACAATGCAGAAATCGGTATTTTAAAGTTTTTTAATCAAAGAAAATTTAGTGTTGGATTCAATACGTATTATACTCTTTTAGACAATTACATTACTAGAGAAGCAGATGGCAATACCATTCTGTATGATGGAGAAATAGGAAGTGTTGTAAAAAACATTAACAAAGGAAGGGCTTATATTACTGGTTTTACAGCAAATTATTTTGGAAGATTAAACAACAGTTTTAAAACTTCTGGATCCATAACTTACACAAAAGGAAAAACATTTGACACCAATGAGCCGATGTCTTCAATTCCACCATTATTTGGGAGATTTGAAATTAGCTATCGAAAAAACAGAATAGAATTGTCTGTTGATTATCGATTTAATGCAAAAAAAGATATTAAGGATTATAACATTTCTGAAGGAATTGATAACCATGTTCAAACGCCAATTATCAACGTAAATGCAACAAACGTAGTTGATAAATATTATGGAACACCAAGCTGGCAAACTTTAGGCCTAAACGGAAAATATAATGTAAATCAGAATTTTTGGATTCAAGGAAAAGTAACAAACTTATTTGACGAACATTATAAAGAGTTTGCTTCTGGAGTTTCTGCTCCTGGAAGAAATTTTTCAGTTGCGCTTCACGCTACTTTTTAGACTTAATCTTATTCCCATCTGTATCAAAATTTTGAGATAAAACTTGCTCAGTTTTAATAACTGTTACAGCAAGTGTTAACAACAAAAAAACCATTGGCTGCCAAGTAATATCTATCGAGGTAACAAAAACAAAAAGTAAAGCGGCTAAAAATGAAATCGCTGAATATTTAATCAGAGTATTGTTAAAAAAGGAGTTTGAAAAACTCCAAATCTCTTCATTTTTCATTGATTTATTGGTTCTGTAACCGTACAAAGCATTTATTTTTTTTGGAGGAAATAAATAAAAAACGATGCTAAAGAAAAACAACAAACCGTTTACTGAAATTACATAAATATATGGATTCATACTACTTTTTTTTAATTGGTCTAATTAAACCTTCTTGAGCTACAGAAGCAATTAAAACCCCTTTTCTAGAATAAATATTTCCTCTTGCAAAACCTCTTGCGCCAAAAGAATTTGGAGATTCTGTTCTGTATAACATCCAATCATCTAAATCAAATTCTCTAAAAAACCACATAGAGTGATCTAAACTTGCCATTTGTGTGTTTCCAAAGTTGGCTTTACTTGCATTTGGATATAAAGTAGAATTTAAAATATTGTAATCAGAAATATAGGTAAGAATTTGCTGCTTTAAAGCGAGTTTTGCGCCTAAACAACTACCCTTTACTTTAAACCAAACATCAGAAAAAGGTGGTAAATCTTCCAAATCTAAAGGATTTACAATAAAAGTTGGTTTAAACTCTATTGGGCGTTCAATTTCTAGGAAAGCTTTCAGTTTTTTAGGAAGAAAATCACCTAATTGATGCAACATATCAGTCCAACTCAATAATTCTTCAGGCTGCTTTAAACCACTCTCTAAATCTTGCTGATGTTCGTGTCCGTCTTCTTTTTTATGAAATGATGCGGATAAAATAAAAATGGTTTTATCATTCTGTTTTGCTGTAACCCTTCTTGTAGAAAAACTTCCGCCATTTCTCATGTTGTTTACCAAATATGTAATTGGTAATTCTAAGTTTCCAGCTTCTAAAAAATAAGAATGTAAAGAATGTAAAACTCGATCTTCAGAAACACTATTGTTTGCAGCGCTTAACGCTTGTGCCAAAACTTGACCACCAAAAACATTAGGACTTCCTATGTCTTTACTAATTCCAACAAACTCCTTTTCTGATTTTTTTTCTAAGGTAAGAACGGTAATTAAATCTTTAATAGATTTCATAAATAGATCTAATATTTTTTACAAATATAAAGAGATTTACTTTGTTAAAACCTTAGATTTAAAAGGTTTTTGTTGTTTGAAAGGTTTGGTTTCTATGTAGCTTAAAAAATGTTTTATAAACTTATTTTTAATTGTTTTTTTATGACGGATATAACAGGTTAAATCTTGTGGAATTGCGCCCATAGAACTTTTAATTTCACTCGCTGTTCTTCCAAAATTAATAACTCTTAGTTGTTGATTAATAGCAATTTGAACATAATCGTATAACATCCGTTGATAAATAGCCAATTGCTTATTTAATGAATAATCAATGCCGACAAAATGGGCATCTAATGAATCACCATTTACGATTCCTGACATAAAGCCAACTACTTTATTTTGATATGAATAGGTCTTTAAGATGTAATTATCTCCTAATTTATTCTTTAAAGACATGTAAGTTTCTAAGTTAAATTCACCCAAATTAAATTCGGCTTTATCAGAAACAGTTTTGTATAACTTGGTGATTTCTGGTAATATTGTTTTAATATTTTCGATAGAACTATCTTTTATAACAAGTTCGCTGCTTAACTTCAAAGCACGTTTTGCTTTTACTCTAAACTTGGTTTTCATGGTGTCTAAATAATCTTGAAAACTATGCCAGTCTTCATTTAAATTCAACAACATATTTGGTTCAACATTAAACGAATAATAATTTAAATCGTGCAATTCATTAGTAATATCTAATGACTCTTTTATAAAGTCTTTTATCAAATAAATCGAAATATCTTGAGAAGAAGTTTCAGAAGAGATTGCATTTGCAACCTTTTTTAAAACGACTTGTTTGTTTTGCTTTTCTTTGATAAAAATACCGTGCTCACCACTTACAAAAACATTTCCGCAGACTAATAATTTAATTGGTTTTAACTTCGGAAAAACTCCTAGTCGCCTCCCAAAACATTTTAATTGATGAAAACCTTTACTTAAGGAATTTTCAATTCCATCTAATGGAAAATCAATAATTTGAATACTTGCAAAAGCAATTGGTTTTTTTTCTTTGTTTAACAAAACCAGATAAGAAAATATAATTTGAGGGTTGTTTTTTTCTAATGAAATTAAATAGTCTGGATGAAAATAAGCGTTATTAGAACACCCTAATTCACTCCAAACAGAAGCAGAAATTTCTGCTACAGAAGAAAAAAATAATGGTGTATGATGGTTTTTTTGAAAACTCAAACTAGTTTCGTTTTAAATCAATCGAAAATACAAAAAGAAAATTAATGAGGTAAATGGAAGGTTAATTCTTTTAAATTAAAAAAAGATACAGATTTAATTGTATTTTTATCAACCTAAAATAAAGAAATGCAAACAGATTTTAATTTTAATTACGGGCATCTTTTTGAGAAAGAATTATTAAGTGAAATACTTCTAGTTGGTGAATATAGAAAAGTAAGTGAAGACACTGAATTAATAGACATAGGAAGTTCTATAGAATTTATGCCGTTAATTATTTCTGGTGCAATAAAAATTTTAAGAGAAGATGAAAACGGAGATGAATTAGTGCTTTATTTTATAGAGCAAGGAGATACTTGTGCAATGACAATAACGTGTTGTATTGGGCAAACAAAAAGTAAAATTAGGGCTGTTGCAGAAGTAGAAACAGATCTACTAATGATTCCAATTCAAAAAATCACAGAATGGATGAATAAATACGAAACTTGGCAAAGCTTTATACTACAGAGCTATCATGAAAGAATGCAAGAACTATTGGAAGCTATTGATACTATTGCTTTTTTAAATATGGACAAACGAGTATTGAAGTATATAAAAGATAAAGCCATGATAAACAAAAGTGAAACGATTCAAGTAACACATAAAGAAATTGCGAATGATTTATATACTTCGAGAGTTGTTGTTTCTCGTCTATTAAAAACTTTAGAAATTAATAAAGAAATAAAGTTAAACAGAAACCAAATTACATTACTAAACCTTTAAGTTTTTGTAACTAATGTTACAAAGTATTGTAAAAGATGATGTTAACTTTACAATAAAAATGAGAACATTTATTGGATTTATTTCTGTACTCTTTTTTGTGAGTTGTCAAACTTCAGAAAAGCCAAAGTATTCTAAAACAACAAAAGAGATTACTTCACAAAAAACAGATCAACTACAAGAACACCCTGGTAAAAAACTGATGGAGAACAATTGTTATGTTTGCCATAGCCCAAGCAATAGTCACGATAATAGAATTGCACCACCAATGATTGCTGTAAAAAAGCATTATAAATCTTCTAAAACAACAAAAGAAGAATTTAAAGAGACAATTCAAAACTGGATTCAAAACCCAACAAAGGAAGATTCAAAAATGTTTGGAGCGGTTAAGCGTTTTGGTATAATGCCAAAAACTCCTTTTCCGAAAAAAACAATAGATTTAATTGCAGATTACATGTTTGATAATAAAATTGAGCAACCAAAATGGTTTGAGAAACACGAAAAATCAATGAAAAAAAATGAATAAATTTTCTGAAATAATTAATCAAAACAAACCTGTTTTAGTAGATTTTTTTGCTGATTGGTGTGGGCCTTGTAAAATGATGAGTCCAATTTTAAAAGAAGTAAAAGATGCTTTAGGCGAAACAGTTTCTATTATTAAAATTAATGTAGATAATAATCAAAAATTAGCAGCACAATATCAAGTTAGAGGTGTGCCAACATTAATTTTGTTTAAAGAAGGGAGCCAAGTTTGGCGTGAATCAGGAGTTTTACAAAAAAAGGAGCTAATTGAAATCATTAATTCACATAGTAATTAAAAAGATGACCTCTATCATATTTTAATTGATAGATTTATTAGAATTTTGAACTATAAAAATTATAGATGATGACAAATACAATACCCTTAGTTTCTTGGACAAACGGCACCATTTTAATTGGAGTTTTTGCGCTAGTTTGCCTTGGTTTAATAGCAGTAGTAATGCTATTAATGTCTACAGATAAAAAGAAAAAAGAATAACAACTTATTTATTTTTAAAAACCTTAGAGTAAGTTCTAAGGTTTTTGTTTGGTAACCTGTGTTACATACAAACATCATTAATCGAAGTAATTTTGCCTTGTAAAATAAACCAATTAATGAAAAAAAAATATATAGTCGTTACAATTGCTTTTTTATTGTTTCCAATTACAATTAAGTCTCAGGAAATTATTGTGATAAGTAAATCAGAAATTTTAACTAAAACCTCTGAAAGAAACTTATCATTAAAAATTTCTGAGTATGAATTTCTGAAATCAAAATCAGATTACCTTCAAACAAATGCTGTTTATTTACCAACTATAACTGCAAGTCATACAGGTACTTCTACTACAAATCCCTTAATGGCTTTTGGATCAAAATTAAATCAAGAAATTTTAACAGCAGCAGATTTTAATCCAACTTTGTTAAACAACCCAGTTCAAACACAAAACTTTTCTACTAAGATAGAAATACAACAACCTTTAATAAATTTAGATGGTTTTTATGAGCGGAAAGCAGCAAAGTCTAAAATGGAAGCGATGTCTTTAAAAGCTAAAAGAACTCAAGATTATTTAGTGTTTGAAGTTGAAAAAGCATACATGCAATTACAATTAGCATATAATGCGGTTCACGTTTTGGAAAAAGCGCAAGAATCTGCAAATGCTAATAAAAAAATGGCAGATAATAGTTTTAATCAAGGCTTATTACAACGGTCAGATGCTTTAAGCGTTGAAATACAGGTTATTGAAGTTAAAAATCAGTTGCAAAAAGCAAAAAGGAATGTACAAAACGCTTCAAATTATTTGTCTTTTTTAATGAATGAAGAAAGAGATGTTGTGTATAAACCAACAGAGACTTTAACTGTTTCTATTTTTAATTTTGAAGATATAAAGGTTTCTGAAAACAGAGCGGATATAAAAGCAATGCAATTAGCATCTAAAGGACATGAGGCGATGAATAAAGCAGATAAAATGGCTTTTATGCCTCGTTTAAACGCCTTTGGAAGTTATGAAATGTATGATAACAAACTGTTTCAAGGAAGTGTAAATGGTTATTTAATAGGAGCGCAATTAAGTTGGAGTCTTTTTGAAGGATCTAAGCGTTTTGGAAAAACACAAAAAAGCAAAGCAGCATTTGAACAATCTAAATTAGAATATAAACAATATGTTTCTAAAAGTAATTTAGAATTAAACAAAGCTAAACGTCAATTAATTGATGCTAAAAGTCAATTAGAACTTTCAAGTTTATCTGTAAAGC
>OLID01000493.1_pt1 | contig 16332 bp, 9 predicted proteins | sample 1609361 | NCBI WGS metagenome assembly OLID01 (sample SAMN05416778, study PRJEB24817) | seawater metagenome | isolation source: Sea water | place: Canada:Atlantic | collected 2013-07
TCGTCGGCAGCGTCAGATGTGTATAAGAGACAGATACAATACCAAAGGCAAGCCCACCAATTAATAAATGGTGCCAATATTCGGTATTCATTAATGCATAAAATTTACTCCCTTCTGAAATTATTCCAGCTTCAACTACACCATTAAAAATAAGGCCCATAACCAATGCTCCAAGTACGGCTGAAACCATAATTCTCCAACTTCCAATTTTTGTGTAGATTAGGAAAATAGCAGCTAGTAAGATTAAAAACGTGGATGTTTCGCCAACTGAACCTGGTATAAAACCAAAAAACATATCTGATATTGAATGACTAACTGGATTGCCTTGTGCTAAACCACCAAGTATCGTTTCACCAGAAATAGCATCTAGATTTGAGCCTTCTATAATTTCGTTTGCTCTATCTACAGCTCCATGAACCCATACTTTATCTCCACTCATCCAAGTTGGATAAGAAAAAAACAAAAATGCTCTAATGGTTAATGCTGGATTTAAAATGTTCATTCCTGTTCCTCCAAAAACTTCTTTTCCGATGACAACACCAAAAATTACAGCTACTGTTAACATCCACAATGGAATATCTACAGGAACAATTAAAGGAACCAACATTCCTGTTACTAAATATCCTTCCTCAACCTCATGACCTTTAATAATTGCGAAAATAAATTCAACTCCTAATCCAACTACATAAGAAACTATAACTAATGGAAGTACTTGAATTAAACCAATTGATAATGAATCCCATGATAAAAAATCAACTGCTTCTCCAATAGCTTTATAATGCTGGAAACCAGCATTAAACATTCCAAAAATTAATGCAGGAATAAGTGCTAATACAACCATATTCATGGTTCGTTTTAAATCATCAGCACCTCTAATATGACTTCCTGAATTTGTAGTTTCATTAGGTGTATATAAAAAAGTATGAATAGCATTAAAAGCTGGCAACCACTTTTTGTTTCTATTCTGTTCTTTAATATTATGTAATTTTTGTTTTAAACCCATAATCTTATCCTATTTCTTTTAACATTAAGTCTAAGCCTTTTCTAATAATCTCTTGGTGTGGTTGCTTAGAAATACAAACAAATTCAGTTAACGCAAAATCTTCTGGCGCCACTTCGTACATTCCTAGTGCTTCCATTTCATCTAAATCTTTATACATACAAGATTTTAACAATTGCATTGGATAAATATCTAATGGGAATACTTCTTCGTAAGAACCTGTAACAACAAATGCTCTGTGTTCTCCGTTCGTATTTGTGTTTAAATCGTATTTTTTCTTTGAATTCATCCAAGAAAAAGTGAATGCTCTAGAAGTAGAAACTTTATCAAAAACTGGCTTGTTCCATCCAAATAATTCATAATCGTCTCCTTCTGGAATTGCCGTAATTTGATTGTCATAATACCCTAAAGTTCCGTCTAAAGAAACTTGAGTACCAGACAATACATTACCACTAATAATTCTTGAATTTTCTGCATTTAAATTGTCAGTAACCACATTTGAAATTGTTGCTCCAGGATATGCCGTTACATATTTAGGTTTCGAAAACTGAGAACCTGTTAAAGCAATTGTTCTTTTTGCATTGAACTTTCCTGTTAACAATAACTCACCAATTACAACCAAATCTTGTGCAGTAACAACCCAAACAAATTCTCCTTTATTAATAGGATCTACTTGTGAAATTTGCGTACTAACATTTCCAATTGGATGTGGACCAACTAAACCGTGAAGTTCAGCACCTTTTATTCCATTAAATGGAGATAAATTTGCACCTTTAGAAACTGAAACATGTACTTTTCCTTTAGTTAATTTACCTAAGGCAGTAACTGCTTCTTGCAATTCTGCTTCTTTTCCTTTTAACGCATAATCTAAATCTGCTGCTAATGGCGCGCTGTTATATCCTGAGATAAAAATTGCTTTTGGCGCATGATTTGGATTTGCAACAACATCATACGGACGTTGTTTTACAAATGGCCAACAACCTGAAGAAAGCAAATGAGTTTTCACTTCTTCTCCAGACATTTTAGCTGCCTCTTTTATACCAAAATCTGCAAACTGTTGTGTAGCTTCTGCTTGGATTTTAATTTCTAATACTTTTCTTCTTTCTCCACGAATAATCTCTTCCACTTTTCCGCTAACTGGCGATGGAAATAAAATACGCTCATCACTTTTTGAATAAAATAGTGATTCACCTGCTTTTACTTCTGCTCCAATTTTAACGCTAAGTTTAGGTGTTATTCCGTGAAAGTTTTCTGGCTTTATAGCATAAACACCAGCAGTATTAGTAACTGCTGTAGTTTGTTCTGCTTCGCCAACAAGTTTGATATTCAAACCTTTCTTTATACGGATGTCTTTTGACATAAAAATATGACTTTTAATTATCTTAAAAAAACACGCAAATTTATGAATTTTGCAAGCTTCTTAAAGACTAAAACGAAGTTTATCTTATTTAAAATATCTTATTTATATTGATTCTAAATAATGAATGTTTTCACTAATATATATTTTAGTACGTTTGTACAAATACAATCATCAATATATAGAAATAAAGCAATGAGAAAAAAGAAACTTTTAACAATCCTACTTTTCTTTATTTGGATATTTTCTTTCTCTCAAAAAAACATTAAAAGCATACAATTGAAACCTTTAGGTCAGAATAATTTTTCGACAATTGTTCCTTTAGGAAACACTTTACAACTTACTTTTGACGATTTAGATGCTGATCAAAAAGAATATTCTTACATGGTTGAGCACATGGATTCTGATTGGAAACCAAGTAATATTTCAACCAATCTTTATATTACTGGCTTTAATCAAAACAGTATTTTAGAATACGAAAATTCTTTTAATACATTTAAAAATTATACAAATTACAGAGTTCAAATACCTAATTCAAATACCCAAATAACTAAAAGTGGAAATTATTTGATTTCTATTTTAGATGAATACGAAAATGTTGTTTTTACTAGAAGGTTCACATATTACGAAAGCAAAGCAATAGTTGGAGTTCGTGTGATAAGAGGGCGAAATACTACCGCAGAAAACCAACAACAAACGGTACAATTTACCGTGAATTACAATGCAAATGAAATCCGAAACCCATCGCAAGAAATAAAAACTGTTGTTTTGCAAAATAACGACTGGAAAACAGCAATTTCTGATTTAAAACCACAGTTTTTTAGAAACAATCAATTAGTTTATAAATATTACGACAAGTCTAATTTCTGGAGCGGAAATGAGTATTTAAACTTTGACAACAAGCAAATCAGAAATAGTACCGTTCAAATTGCTCGTGTAGAAAAAAAAGATATTTATCAGACCTATTTATATCCTCAAGAGCCTAGAAAAAACAAACCATACACCTATTTTCCAGATATCAATGGACAATTTGTGATTAGGACAATTGAAGCAAATAATCCGTTTACGGAAGCAGATTATTCAATGGTTCACTTTTCATTAAATACTGATGAAATCAGCAACAAAGAAATTTATGTTTATGGCGCTTTTAATGATTTTCAAACAACATCAGAAAACAAAATGAAATTCAATTCTGAAGCAAAAAAATACGAAATTTCAATTTTACTAAAACAAGGTTTTTACAATTATACGTTTGTCACAAAAGACGAAAATGAACTTGTAAACCCGACTGAAATTAACGGTTCTTTTTATCAAACAGAAAATGAATATACCGTTTTGGTTTATTATAAAGCCTTTGGAGAAAATTTTCAACGCGTACTCGGAGTTGGAACTGGATTTATCAATCAGCAATAATAAAACGCACTTATATTTTCGTATTTACTTAAAGTTCTTATATTTGGTAAGCTAACTTTTTTTAAAACCGAATGGTACAGCAAATTACAAACGGCATAAAAATATCTGTTAAAACCAAATTTAATGGAACAATTGAACGAAACCAAAACACATTTAATGCGTTTAGTTATTTTATCACGATTCAAAATGAATCAGATGATGCTGTACAATTATTAGAGCGTTTTTGGGAAATATCTGACGCTTTAAACGATAAAGAATTTGTAGTTGGTGAAGGCGTTGTTGGACAAAAACCAACGTTAAATCCAAACGAGCAGTATACTTATAGATCTAATTGTTTTTTATTGGGCGATTCGGGCTCAATGAAAGGAACTTTTAAGATGATTAACAAAAGAACAAGTCACTTTTTTCAAGTAATTATACCAACCTTTCAACTAACAACCATTCCGTTCCTTAACTAATGAAACTTAAACTTAGAAAGAAAAAGAATAAACTTGTAAAGGCGAAACCTTTAGAATGCTTTAATTGCGGACATCCTTTTTTTGGGAATGAAAAATTTTGTCCAGAATGCGGACAAATAAACAAAAACCCAAAAATAACTTTTGGAAGTTTTGTCCATGAAGTTTTTAACGGTTTTATATCTTGGGACTCAAAATTTTGGACAACCATTATTCCGCTTTTAACAAAACCAGGTAAAGTTTCAAGAGATTATATTGATGGTAAAAGAATGCGTTATGCAAACCCGTTTCGTTTTTACTTAACTATTTCTGTACTATTCTTTTTGATTATTGGTATTACAGAAAGCTATGAAAAATTCGATAATTTAAGGAAAGGAAAACTAGATACTCAACCTAATATCAACTCACAAATTGACAGTGTTACTAAAGCTATTGACCCAACTTCAAAACAATTTACAACCAACCTTAACAAAGCCTTAAAAAACATAGATTCAACAGATAGAAACAAAATGTCAAAAGCAATTCCTAAATTTGATTCTATTGCTAATAAACCAAAACTAAACAACCGTAAGACTTTTAACGTTAGCGGAATTCCTAACTTAAATAGTTTTCGAGAGTTTCATAAAAAACACCCGAAAACTGGAATTGAATCAGCTTTAGATAGTTTAAAGGTAGAACACACATTTTTTAATCGATTCTTATACGACAGAGTAAAAGCAATGAATAGCTTAGGTGATGACAACGAAAACTTAAAAGAACTTAGACAACAATTTTTTTCCTACATTTCTATTTCATTATTTATATTTCTTCCACTTTTTACACTTTTCTTAAAGTTTTTCTATATCAGAAGAAGATTTAATTATGTAGAGCATTTGGTATTTGTATTTCATACACAAACTGTCTTTTTCTTATTATCAACTGTATTCTATTTAATATATTTCTTTAAACCACAAGATTATATCCTTGGAATCTTCTTCTTAATGTTTTTGATGTATTTGTTTTTAGCAATGAAGAAGTTTTACCAACAAGGTTATTTTAAAACTTTTTTCAAATTTATTTTGATAAATATGGTTTTTTCATTCTTCTCTTTAATTGGAATGATAATTATAGGATTAATCACTTTTATGATGTACTAAAGTAAATTTTCATAATCTATTGTGATTTTTTTATCATTTTTAATTACAGAAGTAACACTAACTGTTTCTATATAATTTCTTTTCATTTTGATGGAATTTTCTGGCGTTCCTATTTCTGAATTGTGATGAAATTTTAAAATTTCTTGTTCATTATATTCAGAATGATTTGCCAACCAATCTGCAAACCAAGTTTTTCGTAATTGTTTTTCTTGTTTTGTATATAAAGTTGATGAAGACCAAATTTTAGGTTCTTGTTTTAGCTTTGAAAAATATTTTTGTGTTCCGTCCCAAACCAATTCGTAGGTTTTTAAAGTTGAAGACCAATCTACCAAAACAATTGTAAAAGGCTCAATTCCTATAAAATCAAAATCATTTATATAGTTTTCAAAATCGTCCGACTTTAAAATTGCTTTTACAATAACTCCACGACTCATTTTATATGAAGGCTCTCTTTGATAAGATTCAAATCCGCCATTTAACAAACAAACCAATCTTTTTTTATCGCTTAAACCTATCCAGGTTCCTCCAGCTAATTCATCTTTCGGATAGGTTAATTTTACGTTATCTTCAACATATTCTTTTGGTTCAATAGTTTTTCGTGAAGGTTGTTCATCTCTATTAGAAGTCAAAATAAAATCAGCATCGCCAATTGGCAAATAGGTAACTGTACACATAAATAGTATTTGTTTTTGATAATTTACAACGTAAAATCAAGTTCATAAAACTAAAAATAAATTGTAACTTCGCACTTCAAAATTAGTAGATTAAAACTTAAAATCATATAAAATGGCAAGAGGATTTTTTAAAGTTCCAACGGCAGTAAACGAGCCAGTTAAAGGTTATGCACCAGGATCTCCAGAACGAGAAGAATTATTAGCAACTTACAAAGAAATGTTCAACAGCAATATTGATGTGCCAATGCATATTAATGGTGAAGTTAGAACAGGAAACACCAAAAATATTACTCCGCCACACGATCACCAACATGTTGTTGGTCAATATCACGTAGCAGAAAAATCGCACGTTGATACTGCAATTGCTACAGCGTTGGCTGCAAGAGAAGCTTGGTCTTCTGTTTCTTGGATGGAAAGAGCTTCTATTTTCTTAAAAGCTGCTGAATTATTAGCAGGGCCTTATAGAGCAAGAATGAATGCTGCAACAATGATTGCACAATCTAAAAATGTACATCAAGCAGAAATTGATGCAGCTTGTGAAATGATTGATTTCTTCCGTTTCAATGTACAATACATGACTGATATTTTTAAAGATCAGCCAGATTCTGCTCCTGGAATATGGAACAGAGTTGAGTACAGACCTTTAGAAGGATTTGTATACGCAATTACACCGTTTAACTTTACATCTATTGCTGCAAATTTAGTTGCTGCACCAGCTTTAATGGGGAACGTTATTGTATGGAAACCATCTGATCATCAAGCATATTCTGCACAAGTAATTGTAGATTTATTTAAAGAGGCAGGTTTACCTGATGGCGTAATTAACGTTGTTTATGGGGATCCAGTAATGATTACTGATACTGTGTTAGCTTCTCCAGATTTCGCTGGATTACACTTTACAGGGTCTACAAATGTTTTCAAAAACTTATGGAAACAAATTGGAAACAACATTCATAACTACAGAACATATCCAAGAATTGTTGGAGAAACTGGTGGAAAAGATTTCATTTGGGTTCACAACTCTTCAAACCCTTTACAAGTTGCAACAGCAATTACAAGAGGTACTTTTGAATATCAAGGACAAAAATGTTCTGCTGCTTCAAGAGCTTACATACCTGCTTCATTATGGGAAGAAGTTAAAGGGCATTTAATTGCACAAGCAAGTGAATTAAAAATGGGATCTACTGAAGATCCAAGTAACTATATCAATGCAGTAATTCATGAAGGATCTTTTGATAAAATTGCAAGTTTTTTAGACGCAGCAAAAGAAGATGCTGATGCCGATATTATTATAGGTGGTGGTCATGATAAATCTGTTGGATATTTTATTGAACCAACTGTTATTGTAGCAAAAACTCCAAAGTACACAACAATGTGTACAGAATTATTTGGACCTGTAATGACAATTTATGTGTACCAAGACGAAGAATGGGAAGCTTCATTAAAATTAGTTGATGAAACATCTGAATACGCATTGACTGGTGCCATTTTTTCTACAGATAGATATATTGTTGAAAAAGCTTCTAAAGCATTAGAAAATGCTGCTGGAAATTTTTATATTAATGACAAACCAACTGGAGCAGTTGTTGGTCAGCAACCATTTGGAGGAGCAAGAGCTTCTGGAACAAATGACAAAGCTGGTTCTGCACAAAACTTATTACGTTGGACGTCTGTAAGGTTGATTAAAGAAACATTTGTTTCGCCTCAAGATTATAAATATCCTTATTTAGGGTAAGAATAAAATAGCATTTCACTTAAAACCTCATCTTTATACTGAATTTATTTCAGTAACTGATGAGGTTTTTTGGCTTCTAAATAATCCTACTAATTCTTTAACAGTATTGAAACTGAAGATTTTGTATATTTATCGTCATTTAAAAAAAATACTCACAAACAACCAAAATAATGACTAAAAAAATTCTCCTTTTTGCATTTGCAATTATTTTAATTGCCTGCAATACAGAAAAAAAAGAAACAACTTCTTTAAATGTTCCTTTTGAAAAATTTGAATTAGAAAACGGCTTACAAGTTGTAATGCATATAGATAAATCTGATCCTGTTGTTGCGGTCGAATTAATGGCACATGTTGGTTCTGCAAGAGAAATTGCAGGAAGAACTGGTTTTGCGCATTTATTTGAACATTTATTATTCTTAGAATCAGAAAACTTAGGGAAAGGTGGATTGGATAAAATGAGCGCAAGAATTGGCGGTTCTGGTGCAAACGGTTCTACATCTAGAGACAGAACGAATTATTTACAAACGGTACCAAATGATGCCTTAGAAAAAATGATTTGGGCAGAAGCAGATAAATTAGGTTGGTTTATAAATACCGTAACTGATCCTGTTTTAGCAAAAGAAAAACAAGTTGTAAAAAACGAAAAGCGTCAGAGTTATGACAATCGTCCATATGGATTTAATCAACAAATAATTGATAGAAACTTATATCCGAAAGATCATCCTTATAATTGGCAAGTAATTGGTTCTTTAGAAGATTTACAAAATGCGACTTTAGAAGATGTAAAAACATTTTTTAGAAAATGGTATGTTCCTAACAATTCAACATTAGTGTTGTCTGGAGATTTTGATCCTGCACAAGCAAGAAAATGGGTTGAAAAATATTTCAATGAGATCCCGAGAGGAGACGAAATCATTCCTCAAGAGAAAAGACCTGGAACTGTAAATGAATCTAAGTTATTATACTTCGAAGACAACTTTGCAAGATTACCTATGTTAACAATGGCTTGGCCTGCAGTAGAATTGTACAACAAAGACTCTTACGCAATAAATATCTTAACACAATATTTATCACAAGGAAAAAATGCTCCTTTAAATCAAGTTCTAGTTGATGATTTAAAATTGACTTCTTTTACTTCAATGGGAACTTACACTTCTGAATTAGCAGGCCAAATTCAATTAAGTGTTCGCGGATTTAACAATGTTGATTTGAATAAAGTTAATGATGGAATTCAAAAAGCTTTTGAAAATTTTGAAAAAAATGGCATCCCAGAAAAAGATTTAAGTAGAATTAAAGCAGGTTTAGAGACTCGTTTTTATAACAGTTTATCGAGTGTTTTAGGAAAAGGAACAAACTTGGCGTCGTTTAATACGTATGCTGGTGATCCCAGTTACATCAACAAAGAAATCGGTTACACATTGAATGTTACTGAAGATGATGTAATGCGTGTTTTTAACAAATACATTAAAGGAAAAAACTTTATCGCAACGAGTTTTGTACCAAAAGGAATGAGCAAATTAGTGCTTAAAAATTCTAAAGAAGCAATTATAAAAGAAGAAAAAATTGTTCAAGGAGCTGAAGAAAACTTTGATCCAAAAATTGCTGCGAAATACACAAAAACGCCATCAAAAATAAATCGTTCTGTTGAACCTCCTTATGGAAAATCTCCAGCTTTAAGTGTTCCAAATGTTTGGAAAGAGGAATTATCAAACGGAATAAAAGTTTTCGGAATTGAAAATAGCGAAGTTCCTTTAGTGCGTTTTAACTTAGTAATTGATGGTGGTCAATTATTGGAAAAAATGGACAAATTAGGTGTTGCAAATTTAACAGCTAGCTTAATGAATAGAGGAACAAAAAACAAAACGGTTGCTGAATTACAAGAAGCTGTTCAAGGTTTAGGAGCATCAATTAGAGTTTCTGCTTCAAAAGAAAACATTACAATTAGCGGAACAACATTAGCAAAAAACTACACAAAAACATTAGCATTGGTTGAAGAAGTTTTATTAGAGCCACGTTGGGACGAAACAGAATTTGAATTATTAAAAAGATCTGTTGTTGGTAATTTACGTCAGCAAGAAGCAAGTCCGACAACTATTGCAGGCAACGTCTTTAATGGTTTAATTTATGGTAAAAATAATATCCGTTCTAAAAACACTTTAGGAACTATTGAATCTGTTGGAAAAATCACTTTAGAGGATTTAAAAGCATTTTACACGAATTACGTTTCTCCTTCCGTTGCTAAAATGCATATTGTAGGTGATATCAATCAAGATAACGTATTAGCATCTTTACAAAATTTAGCATCTAATTGGGTAGCGAAAGAAGTAACTATTCCTGTTTATAAAACACCAGATGCACCGAATAAACCAACTGTTTATTTTTACGATGTGCCAAAAGCAAAACAATCTGTAATTAATTTTGGAGCTCCTGCTTTAGCGGTAACTGACAAAGATTATTATCCTGCAACGGTTATGAATTACATTCTTGGTGGCGGTGGATTTGCTTCTCAATTAACACAAGAACTAAGAGAAGGAAAAGGGTATACTTACGGAATTGGTTCTCGTTTTTCTGGAACAAAAGCAGCTGGAGCATTTTCAATTTCGAGTAGAGTTAGAACCAACGTCACCTTAGAATCTGCACAATTAGTTAAGAAAATAATTACCGATTATCCTAAGAATTATTCTGAAAAAGATTTAGCAACTACTAAAGGGTTCTTAATAAAAAGTAATGCGCGTAGATTTGAAACTATGGGCGCAAAATTAAACATGTTGCAAAGCATGAGTGCTTACGGATTTAGTTCTGACTACATTAAAGACAGAGAGAAAATTGTAAACGAAATGACGATTGAGGAAATTCAAAAATTATCTAGAAAATATGTAAATCCAAATAAGATGATTTGGTTATTTGTAGGTGATGCAGAATCTCAATTAGATCGTTTAAATGAATTAGGTTTTGGAAAACCAATTCTATTAAACAAAACCAAAGAAAAAATTAAAAATTAAGAAATATGAAACTACTAAACAAAAGCATTATTGTTATTGCATTGTTCTTTTCAACAATTGTTTTAGCACAAGAAACACGATTATTACGCCAACCAACAATGCATGGAAATAATGTTGCATTTGCGTACGGTGGAGATATTTGGACAACCAATTTAACAAACAATAGCACCACAAGATTAACAAGTACATCAGCAGTAGAAAGCACTCCACATTTTTCTCCAGATGGAAAATGGGTTGCGTTTACATCTAACAGATCTGGTTCTTCGTCAGTATATATAGTTTCTGTAAACGGAGGCGAAGCAAAAAGATTAACATGGCACACAAGTGGGAATATTGCTAGAGGATGGACTAATGATGGAAAAAATGTATTGTTTGCTTCTAATAGAGATGCAGCACCATCAAGATTTGACAGATTGTATACCGTTTCTGTTAACGGCGGACCTGTTTCAAAATTAATGGAACAAATGGCAACTTCTGGTTCGTATTCGCCAAATGGAAAACAACTAGTTTTTGATAGAGTGAGTCGTTGGGATATTGAATGGAGAGATTATCGTGGAGGGCAAAACACACCGCTTATCATTGTTGATTTAAAAACATTAAACGAAACTTTACTGCCAAATAATAAAACGACAGACAGACATCCTGTTTGGTTAAATGATATGGTTTATTTTGTTTCAGATAGAACGCACACAGCAAATGTTTGGTCTTACAACACAAAAACGAAAGCAGTAAAACAAATCACAAAATTTAAAGGAACTGCAGTGAAATCGTTAAGTGGAACTAAAAACACATTGGTTTTTGAACAAGATGGGTATTTACATACGTTAGATGTGAAAAACAACAGGTCTAAAAGATTAAAAATTTCTATAAAAGGAGATTTTCCTTGGACAGCAACAAAGTGGGAAAATGTAAATAGTCGTGTAGATTTCGCAAGTATTTCTCCGAACGGAAAAAGAGTTGTGATGGCTTCACGTGGAGATATTTTTACAACTCCTGTAGAATTTGGTGACTCTAGAAACATTACACAAACTTCTGGAACTGCAGACAGAGCGCCAATTTGGTCTCCAAAAGGAGATAAAATCGCATGGTTTTCTGATGCAAATGGAAAAAATTATGCGTTGCATATTACCAATCAAGACGGAACCGCAAAAACTGAAATTATTTCAATTGGTGTTTCTAAAATGGCTTGGGAACCAACTTGGTCTCCAGACGGAAAGCACATTGCTTTTGTAGATGATGATACTAGAATAAGAATTATTAACATAGAAAAGAAATCTATTAAAACCATAGACAATGCAGGCACTAATTTAGAACGTGGTAGAATGGGGATAACTTGGTCTCCAGATTCTAATTGGCTAGCCTATGCAAAAGCAGGTGATAACGGAATGAAACAAATTAAAGTTTGGTTATCAGGAACAAATAGAGTTACTGCAATAACAGATCCTTTTGCAGATTCTTTTTCGCCAGCTTGGGATTTAGACCATAAACATTTATACTTTTTAGCAAGTACAGATGTAGCATTACGTTCTGGTTGGGCAAATACAAGTTCTATGACGGCTAGACCAAATTACGCTGCCTATGTAATTAATCTTGCAAAGAAAGACGCTTCTCCTTTTAAACCAAAAAGTGATGAAGAAGCTGTTAAAAAAGACAAGTCTTCTGATAAAAAGGATGACAAAAAGAAAGATGCAAAGAAAAAACCTGCCGCTAAAAAAGATAAAAAAGTAATCATCGATTTTGATGGAATTTCTCGTAGAATTATGGCATTGCCGTTAAGAGGAAATTACAGAAGCATTATTGCTGGACCAGCTGGATTTGCTTTTATCAATGAAGGAAGCACAGTTCATAAATTCGATTTAAAAAAATTAAAAGCTAAAGAATTCGGGAAAGGTTTAAACATCTATGCGGTTTCTGCAAACGGAAAACACATGGTTGTTAGAGCTGGTAGAAATTGGAAAGTAGCAAAAACTGCTGGACCAAATGCTAAAAGTGCAAAAACGTTAAAGCTAGATTTCAACATGAAACTGAATCGTTTGAAAGAATGGAAACAAATGTTTGAAGAAGCTTGGCGTTACGAACGTGATTATTTTTACGATCCAGGAATGCATGGAAGAGACTGGAACAAGGTATACAAACGTTATGCTCCATTAGTTAAATTTGTAAAACATAGAGCTGATTTAACCTACATTTTAGACCAAGTAAACGGAGAATTATCTGTTGGGCATAGTTTTGTTGGCGGTGGAGATTATCCAACTAATGACAGAGCAAAAGGCGGATTGTTAGGTGCAGATTTTACAGCGAGACAAGGAAAATGGCAAATCAAAAGAATTTATACTTCAGAAAGTTGGAACCCAGGATTGAATGGTCCTTTAGATCAACCTGGAGTGAACATAAAACAAGGCCATTATTTAGTAGGAATTAACAATCAAGAAATTACTGATAAAGACAATATTTACAAATATTTAGACGGAACTTCTGGAAAACAAACTACGTTACACATCAATACAAAACCAACTTTTGAAGGTGCTTGGAAAGAAATTGTAAAACCAATTAGAAGCGAAAATTCTTTGCGTCAAAGAACTTGGGTCGAAGATAATAGAAGAATGGTTGATAAATTATCTGGTGGAAGATTGGCGTACATCTGGGTTCCAAATACTGGCGGGCCAGGATTTACATCATTTAACAGATACTTTTTTGCACAGCAAGACAAAGAAGGCGCAGTAATTGACGAGCGTTTTAATGGCGGTGGATTGTTAGATGATTATATGGTAGATTTAATGACGCGTAAACCAAGAGCAGCACTTACAAATGAAGTTCCGAATGGAAAACCAATGCGTTTACCAGCAGGAATTATGGGACCAAAAGTATTATTAATCAATGAACTTGCAGGTTCTGGAGGAGATTTTTTCCCTTGGGTGTTTAGACAACAAAAAGCTGGTTTATTAATTGGCGCTACAACTTGGGGAGGATTGGTAAAATCTTCTACGCATTACAGATTAATTGATGGCGGTTCTTTGACTGCGCCAGACAATGCAGTTTTTGATCCTGCAACAAATACTTGGGTTGCAGAGAACAAAGGAGTTGCGCCAGATATTGCTGTAAGACAAGATGCGAAATCATTAGAACAAGGAATAGATCCTCAATTAAAAAGAGGAGTAACAGAATTATTAAAACAATTAAAAGGAAAGAAAAAAATAACGCCTCCGGCATTTCCTAGACCAACTAAAGGAAATTAAAAAATCAAAATCCTCGTAACAATTTGTTACGGGGATTTTTTTATATTTTAGAATCATGAAAAATAGAATATTCCAACTCGTTATTTTGTTGCTTATTATTCAGCTTACAAGTTGTAAAAGTGAGCCTAAAATTACCTCTGTTGATATTGCAATCATCAATGGTAATATTATTGATGGAACTGGAGCAAAAGACTATAAATCTAACATCTATATTAAGGGTGATAGTATTGTCTATATTGGTAAAATAGAAAATCCTGATTTAAAAATTGGTAAAATAATTGATGCAAAAGGGAAATTTGTGAGTCCAGGTTTTATAGATTTACATGCACACGGAAATCCGTTAAGAACTCCAGATTTTGAAAATTTTTTAGCAATGGGAGTTACAAGTATTGTTTTAGGACAAGATGGCTCAAGTCCGAAAGTTAAAGACTTAAAAACCTATTTAAATTCTGTAAATCAACAAAATTTAGGTGTAAATATTATTGAATTTGTTGGACATGGAACATTACGAAATCTTGCCGGAATTGGAATCAAAAGTAAAATTTCCACCACCGAGTTAGAATCTCTAAAAAGTATTTTACAAGAACAGTTAAAATTCAGTTTTGGTTTATCAACAGGATTAGAATATGCTCCTGGGTTATATGCTGAAGAAAGTGAATTGATAGAATTAGCAAAAATAGTAGGCGAACAAGATAAAATCATCATGAGTCATATGCGAAATGAAGACGATGATGAGCTTATAAAATCTATCGATGAATTAGCAAAGCAAGGAAAATATACACGCGTACATATTGCACATTTAAAATCAGTGTTTGGAAAAGGTGCACAACGAGCAGGAGAAATTTTAGACACTATTAAACAAATTAGAAATTCAGGAATACAACTTACTGCGGATGTATATCCATACATGGCAAGTTATACAGGAATTTCGATTGTTTTTCCTGATTGGTCTAAAACAGCAAAGCAATTTACTGTTGCAAAAAGAAACCGAAAAACTGAGCTTGAAACCTTTATTAGAAATAAAGTGAATTTACGCAATGGACCAGAAGCAACATTATTAGCATCAGCTCCATATACTGGAAAAACCTTAGCAGAAGCAGCTGCTTCAAAAAACAAACCTTTCGAAAAGTTCTTAGTAGAAGATGTTGGCCCTCAAGGAAGTTCTGCTGCTTATTTTGTAATGAATAAAGAACTACAAGAAACATTGTTGCAAGATGATTTAGTTGGCATTTGTTCTGATGGAAGCAAAACTGGTTTTCATCCGAGAGGTCATGGAACATTTGCTAAAATTATTGAAAACTATGTTATAAAAGACAGCCTTTTAAGCCTTGAAAAAGCAGTTCAAAAAATGACTTCATACCCAGCTGAAATTCTCCAATTAAAAGATAGAGGTCTTTTAAAAATTGGCAAAAAGGCTGACATTATTATTTTTAATCCAATAAATGTAAAAGCAACGGCAACTTATGTAAATCCACATCAGTTAGCAACAGGTTTTGATATGGTTTTGGTAAACGGTAAATTGGTTAGAGAAAACGAGCAATTAAAAGCATCGTTAAGTGGAAAAGTATTATTGCCTGAATAATTTTAATCTTTCATTTTTAGCTACCATATTTAACTTGATTCTAATCTAATTTAGATAACTTCGCTAACATTAAATTTAGTACAGTAAAATTATATTATAAGTTAAGGTAAATGAATAAATTCGGCGCAAAATATCTTCCTTACTTCCCGATAATAGGCTTGGGACTATATCTCATCGTATTTACAGTTGCTGCTGCAGCATATCCTGGTGGGTCTGCTAATTATCCTCACGCAAATGGATATAGTTTTTATCACAATTTCTTGTGTGATACGATGAATCCTATTACTCAAAGTGGAATTATAAATGAAGCTCGATTTATGGCTGTCATTTCACATTTGATTTTGAGTTTCACCATGATTTCATTCTTCTACATTTTACCAAAAATGTTCTCAGTAAAAAACCGTAACACAAAATTGATTGCTTTTTTCGGGGTTTCATCGATGACTGCATTCATTTTTATGTATACAGAATATCATGATTTAATTGTAACAATTACTGGAGTTTTGGGTGCAATAGCACTGATTCCATTTTTCATAGAGCTTCGCCATTTCAAAAACAAAGGATTAAAACGATTAGCCTATCTATGTTATACCCTGAGTATAATCGTGTTTTTTATTTTTGAAACAAAAATCGGAATCTATTACCTTCCTTTTATTCAGAAAATAACTTTTGCAGCGGATGCTTATTGGGTTACATGGTCTTGTATTATTGCTGTCTCTTATACACATCTCCGAGCCCACGA
>OLID01000496.1_pt1 | contig 16251 bp, 4 predicted proteins | sample 1609361 | NCBI WGS metagenome assembly OLID01 (sample SAMN05416778, study PRJEB24817) | seawater metagenome | isolation source: Sea water | place: Canada:Atlantic | collected 2013-07
TACATCTGTATTTGCAGAAACCAATGCGTCTGTATAACCAACCTTAGCGGTATTTGCTGCTACATCTGTATTTGCAGAAACCAATGCGTCTGTATAACCAACCTTAGCGGTATTTACTGCTACATCTGTATTAGCTGATACTGCTGCTTCTGTATAACCAACCTTAGCGGTATTTGCTGCTACTGCTCCTGCATCACTTGATGTCTTAGCATACAATGCAAAAGGCACACTTAATAATTGGCTTGTACCTGTTATTGTGTAATTTGTACCGCCTGTTGGGTCGGTTTCTGTTTTTATAAAGTAAGTACCTGCACTCCAATCTATTGCTGTAAAAGAACCAGAAATTACCGTTCCTGTTCCAATCTCTAAACTTACTAATCCGTTTGTATTAGAAATGGGCGTTTGTGTTTCTTCATAGACTGCTGTACTTCCTTGTAAAATACTTATTTGTATTCCTACCTGCTGGTTGGTTACAAGCGCATTGTTAGCACCTCGTATGACTGCTTGATAGCTCATCTTTTCTGGTGCTTGTGCAAAACTACTTAGCGTTAATAATAAAGCGCCTACTGTGGTGTACAAAGAAGTACGTAGTGAATTTGTGAATTTCATAGAATTTAGTTTTTTATAATTTTGAAAGTTTTCATTTTTTTGTTGTTTTGTTGCACTCTAAGAATGTACACACCTATCGGCAAACCTTTCATTCCTATTTTCGTCTCAAAGGTCGCTACCGTTCCTTTGTTTACTAATCGACCCAATAGGTCATACATTGTATAACTTAAACCTGTTAAATTTGCGTCTTTTAATGACAGTATAATAAAATCTGTAGTTGGGTTCGGGTAGGTTAACGCTTTGAGTGTTACTGCCGTTAATTCTGGATTGCTTAACGTTACAAATTCGATACTCTGTTGTATCCCTTGATTTAATGAACCTACTGCAGTAGTTGGATTTGTGTATATTAATTGACCAATAGTATAACTTACCGTGCCACCAGCCCCTGTAGCTTCACCACCAGAAACGGTTATGGTTTCTTGTGCATTCACTAATTGTGTAGCGCAGAATAGTACAATTATTAATGTGATTTTTTTCATAGATAAGTGTTGAGGTTTTTTAAATAAAAAGATTAGATAATTGTAACGCTAAATTAGATTGAGATTATCTAGCATTTTAAAAAATTCGATAGCATGAATGAAATAATCTGTCAATTAAATGAATTAATAGTTAAATGGTATTTTATTTGAAGAAGAAGGTTATAGAATAGCATCCATTTATTTAAACATTGGATAACTCATCGATATACTGATACCCTACCACCTATTTTTATTGAATATAAGACCCCTTCTCTTCTCCAGTTATTCAATGTTTGGACTGTTACATTTAATACCTTAGAAACTTCGTTTTGGGTTAAATATTCGGTGTCCTCAGCAGTTATAGACAACCTGTTTAATGGGTTTCCAATAGCGAAAATACCGTTTGCTTGAGAGGTTGCTCCGCAGATTTAAATCCTTGTTATTTGGTTTGATTTCTCTTTACTATTTTAGTATAATTTAGTCATTATATTGTTGATTTTCATTTACTTATAGAAAAACACGTAAAATGAGGTAAAATGAGGTAAAACCTAAAACTTCCTGGAGGTATCACAAAAAAACCCGAACATTTATGTTCGGATTTTTTGTTATTTATTTTTACATAGAATAATAATATCTGATATAACAGTAAGAATATTAAATAAATACTCTTTAATGGAAGCAGAAAATAGAATTGATAATTTTATTATTACCAAGTGGTCCATATCTTTTTAATTATTCTCACAAGACTTTTACAAGAAGTCAACTAGTGATAAAAAAATAAAGCTACAAATAAACAAATTAACAATATAGGTTTACAATTAAATTTAAACAATAAATTTTATTATTTTTTACGTTAAATCATAATTAATTTTATGATATTTATAATCTTTATCCTATTAATGATATTAGGATATCAATTGATATTTTTTTAAACAATAGCTTCATGAAAGTTTTTAGAAAAACCAGAGAAAAATTACTTTATTACAGAAAAATCAAAAATTATTTGGCGTATTCTGTTGGTGAAATTATTCTGGTTGTTATTGGTATTTTAATAGCTGTTTATATAAATAATTGGGATTTAAACCAATTGAAACAAGATAATGGTTTTAAAGCTTTAAAAATAGTAAAGGGAGACTTACAAACTGAAAAATATGTTTTAGAGAGTTTTAAAAAAAGATATAGTTATACTAGAAAATATTTAATTGACATTTTATATAATAATAAAACAGATAATCTAGACTCTTTAAAGTTTCATTTCGGACCCTATGTTCATTACAAAATGAATTCAGAATATATTAGCCTAAAATCAAGTGGAAAATTAAATTTAATTTCAAATAGTAACCTGAGATCTAAACTTGTTAATTTCTATGAAGTGTACTATTCTATTTATAAAGAATTAGAAGAGGAACATAAATTCTTCATTACCAAAAGAGTAAATGATTATTTTTTTAATCAGTTTCCGAGTGACACTAGTAATTTTGTTGATTCAAAATTTGTAAAATCAAAATTAAATGATAAAACATTTAAGACAATCCTTGATCAACAAATTACATCTCTACAATACATAACAGAGAATTTTTATATTGAAAAAATTGATGAACTTATAAAAATAATTACTGAAGAATTAAAAAATCAACAGTAAGATTTTAAAAATACTCATAAAAAATTATTTTTTTATGAGTATGTCTACTTTTTTTCTATTGTTGTGAGTGAGTTTGATTAAATAAAAACCTGAAGAAAGATGAGAGGTGTTTATTATATTTTGACCGACTTCAAGATACTTATTTAAATATACTCTCCCATTTACATCGTATATTTCAACCTCTATTGGAATAGGATTATTTATGATATAGTAAGAATGAAAAGGGTTAGGATATCCATTAATTTTATTTAATTGCTGAGTCAAAATATCTAATACGTCATTTGTTACGCGAATAACACCTATTTCTAGTGGTTCACTTGAAACATCTGTATTAGAACTGTTAGATAGTGTTATGTTTGAAATTTCAAAACTATAATCTCCTGAAGGTGCAGAATCACTCACATATATTGGTAAGCCTAATAATAAATTTGATCCAGCTGGAATTGTTGTGATTCCTAAATTATAAATCACAAAACGATAAATTCCATTTCCTTGGGGTAAATATGAGAGGTTAAAATCATTCAATGCATTTAATTCTTGAATATTTTCATAATCAAAAATAAATTCATCAGGAATATTGATGTCAAATTGAATAGCTCTAATATCATCATTGTTAGATATTCCAAGCTTAATTATATGATCACTGTCTGTACTCACAGACTGATCTTCGATGAATAAATAATTAGGGGAAAAAACATCTGCAGTAACTTGAATTGTGTTCTGATTTGGAGTACCATTATGATTAATTAATATTGAACTTGAAAATTGACCTAAAGACTCTGGGGTAAAAGTTACCGTCATTTCAGTATCCTGAACATTCGCAGGTATAAAAGATGCCTCTAATGAACCCGAGAGTAAAGATGATTCATAAACTATTTGATTTATAATTAAGTTTGAATCTCCAATATTGGCTAAAGAAATATTTTTATCAGTTGGAATTGATAAGGGAACCCTACCAAAGTCTAAATTAGAATTAATATTTAAAAATGGTGCATTTATAGTAATCGATCCTGAATAGGTTTCCGAAACAATATTTCCTAGATCTGTATTAGAAATTATTGAATTTGAAATATCCAATGGTTGATATCCTGAATTTGAAACTGGTAATAGAGAAAAACTAAATACTTCACCTGAAGTTAAATTGAAATTTAAATTATTTGAAGAAAAAGAGATTACTCTAAGAATATTTGAATTAATAACAGAAGCAGATATTGTATGATCTTCCTCTCTACCTAACAGAGATATTGAATTATCAACATATTCTACTCCTGAGGGTATTGTAATATCTAACTGGAAACTAGTAAATGAATCCATATTATTTATAGAAACAGGAATTAAAATATTTGAACCTAAATTACCAGAATTATTACCTACATAAATTTCGTTAACTGAATAAATATCAGCTTCAACCGAAAGTTCCTGAAGTCCTCTAGACTCATTAGTATCATTAGTCTCAAAAAATGTTTGATCTGTAACAAGTTGACTTAGAGAAGTGTCTAGGTTTAAAGTAATAGAAAAAACACTCCCACCAGGGATATTTAAGGGAAAAGTTTCTGAAATTAATAAGGGGGAAGATAAGTTTTGTGATAAAATAGTTAACGTTTCATTTCCTTCATTTAAAATTTGAATTGTTCTACTTTGATTACTTGATCTTGAAACCCTACCAAAATCTAGATTTGTTGTTAGTAATTTAAATTTTGGTCCTAAAATGGTTACTTGATTGTCATTTGGAGAAATTAAAATTTCTGAGCCATTGGAATCTGAGAATACTATATTTGAAAAAATCATATCAAAGCTTCCTGGTTCATTACTACTTGTGAAATTTAAATTAACAACATTTCCAGTTCCTGGATTTATAGTTTCATTAGTAGATGAAATTACTACAACTCTAATTATATCATCCCCTATTTCATTTGTACTAATCGTGTGATTACCAACACGATTAGATAATGAATGACCAGATCTTAATTGCATTGCATTATTATCAAATTGAAGATCAAACTGAAATGCAGAAATTAAATCAGTATTAGAAAATGCTATTTCAATAGAAAAATCTTCATCAACAGATACTGGGTCTGATGAAATATTTATTGAATTTTGACTCAATAATATTTGACTTCCTATTATTAAAAATATTAAAAGAAAATTTTTCAAACTATTATTTTAAAATTAATCTCTTATTAGAGATATGCTTCAGTTCACCATTATTATATGCATTCATTCTAAGAATATAATTTCCAAGACTCAACTTATTTAAATTTAATTGATTTGTAATAATTCCTGAACTTTTCCCTAATTCCTGAGACCAAACCAATCTTCCTTGCATGTCATAAATATTCACATTAACAATATCCATTTCGGTAGGTAAATAGTATTCTAAATTAATTAAACCGTCAGATGGATTAGGGTATAGATTAAATAATTCAAATTCCTGATTCTCTATATCATTTAATTTTAAGAACCCATTTAATTTCTCTCCATTAATAGTTCCAACTATAATTTTATCTTCATATATACCTTTAGAATTACCAATTCTTGTTAACAATTTAGTTTTAGAGTTTGCAATAATAGTATTATTAAAACTATACAACATAAGTGATCTAGAATTGTCAGCTGTAAAATCTAAAGATTCAACAGATGTTAAGTCACTAGATAATTGGTATTCAAAATCAGTATCAAAAGATAATTGAATTCCTCCTATGTTATATTCTGACTCAACATACAATTCATTCCCTTCCCAAGTAAAAAATGCACTTCCAACTACAGAACTAGGATAATAATTCATTGAACTAGAAGCTCCTCTTGAACTATCGTTATTTGGGTTTAGAATAATATCTACCGTCGCTGTTATATCTAAAACATCTATAGATTCATCGTTATTTACATCTGCAGCCTCAAAAACAAATGGGCTTGGGTCTCTTCCTAAGATATAATCTATATCTGTCAGTAAATCATCAATTTTAACGACAAAATCTCCATTACTATCTCCTAGTTTTATTAAGTCTAGATCTAATTCTTTACTAGTTGCTAGTTCTGAACCACTAAAAGCTGCATCTATGGTTTGAACTGTCCAACTATATGTTTCATTATCAGGGAGATCAGGTAAATTAACTATCCATTGTGTTTCGTGTTCAACATTACCTTTTCCGGCAGAAAGTCTATAACCATTATCCAATGAATTTATAGTCATAATATCTTCACCACCATCTGAGGTAACAATTTTTAGAGCATTTGTTAAACCTTCTTTTGGTGTAGATTCGTCAGAACCTGAATCCCAACTAAATTTAACTTTATACGTATTAGAATCTCCATTATAACCTAAAATTTCTGTGGTTAATTCTGTTGGTTTGGAAGGTCTTTGATTTACAACAAATTGATCTTGAGAAACTCTTGCACCATCACTCTCCAATACTGCAGCAGATTCATCTCTCAAATTCAAATACGTTTTGATAATACTCTCTCCTGGATTAGAAACACTCTCTCCTGCAATTGCAAAATCTAAATCATTATCACCATCTATATCACCAAATGCTATAGATGCATTAATAATGTCAGATAAATCAAAATCACTATCAATATAAGTTTGTGTATTAGGATCAAATTCAACAAGTTTTGTTACTTGTCCTTGACCTGAAACTTTTCCAGAATATAATATATCAGTGTACCCGTCACTATTATAATCTCCAAAATCTAAATTAGCTTCTCTAATTGGAATTAAACCTGTATCAGGAACTTCTTCAAATTCAAGATCAGAACCAGTTAAACCGTTATTTGATAATATCTTAAACATTGGACCCGTTATACCTTGTCCTGTTATTGCAATATCTAAATCACCATCACCATCATAATCAAAGAAATCAAGAGTACTATCTTCTGCACTAGGAAACTCTGTACTAGTTTCAGTATATACTGGATCTATGATTTCTGTAGATAACGTTTGATTTTCATATAGATTACTGGTTATACCTTGATTTGTTAAACCGGTAATAGCAAAGTCAATATCTGAGTCACCATCTGTATTACCGAAGGCAAATGAACCTGACTTTAACAAACCAAACTGAGCTGATATATCTGTAAAATTTGGGTTTAAAGTTCCGTTTTCTTGTTCATATACATGAACTTTCAATTGAGAATTAGAATCTGCATTGGTTCTACCAATGTGAACTACTTCTTTTAAACCATCATTATTAATATCAATTAACTCAACTTTTGATTGAAATAATCCCGAGGCACTGAAAACCTCATTAAATATTTGATTATTGTTTTCACTTGTATTGTATAGCTTAAATGATCCTTGGCTACTGCTTTTATCCCAAGTATTTATTAAAATATCTTGAATTTCATCTGTATTAAAATCATAAAATTTAATGTCAGAGATATTTTTTGTATCATTCAAGTTCTCTTCGAATATAAACTTTTTAGATCCTAATTTAAAAATCTGTATATCACTATTATTATCTTTTGATCCATAAACTAAATCCATATCATTGTCAAAATCAATATCTGTTAGTTTAACAATAGGTTTACCGACAGCATTTATTGATCTATCTATAATTCCTCCTTGGTTTAGTTCTTTCCATTCATAAGTTAGTGTAAATGAATTCTCTTCTGAAAATTGACTTCCTTTTAGACCATCATCTACAGATTGAATAGACCAGTAGTAAATTCCTGGATTTAATAAAGTTTCATAACTATTATTATATATTACTGGTGATTTTGTAATTAATCTTTGTCCTGTCTCTAAATTACTTTCTGTATTAGAAATCTCAGAACCACCCTCTGAAGTAGCTAATCTTATAATATAACCAAGATTAGAAGAAAAGTCATCATTGGGCGCATCCCATGATAGTTTAACTTTTCCATAACCTAAATCTTCAAAATTTAAACCTGTAACTACCGATGATGAAGTATTGATTTTATTAAGAAGATCTGTCCTGTATAATTTTGTAAACTCACCTTCGTCTGAAGTACCAGAAATAAATAAATCTAAATCTCCATCTACATCGTAATCTACCCATTTAGCCGTTGAATTTCTTAATCCTAGAAGATCTACCTCTGTGTTTTCTCTAAATGAAGAACCATCGTTTAAACCATCATATAATTTAGTAATTGATTCTGCATCTTCATTTTCACCAGTCAGCAACATATCTGGTTTACCATCATTATTGTAATCTGCAACTGCAATAGAACCTTTGATTAAACCATCTATCCCAGACAATTCTTGTTCAGAATTAGAAAGTAAAGATCTTCTGTAAATCTTTATATTCCCATCATCATTATCATCATTATTTCGTTGTCCCATGTAGTATATATAGTTTCCAAATAAAGCTGTAGAAGAAAAATTTAAATTGGTGATATTATTATCACAGTTCTGGCAAGGGTTAGAATCAATTAACGTATTTATTTTATTCTTAGACCCATTTTCTCCAACGATAATAATATCTAAATCTCCATCAAATTGATTATCAGCAATGATTACAGATCCATTTTTTACTCCATTATCTGAATTAAACTGGTTGTTAAAATCTTCTTCCTTGACTAGCGTATTACCTTCTCTTAAATAAATATACTTTCTCCAAGTATTTACTCCATTTACAATTTCCAGTCCATTGATAACAAAATCAATATCACCATCATTATCTAAATCTCCAGAATCCATTGAAGTTCCAAATAAATTTGGTAAGAATAAATCTGTACTTGGTACAAATGTTCCAGCTTGGTTTTCGTAAATAGTTGTAGCTGGATTATCATTATTATCTAATCCGGAAACTATTAAGTCTATATAACCATCTTTATTATAATCTACCCATATTAAGTCTCCATCATATCGAGAATCAAATGCGTCTGGATTGTTATTCACAAATACTCCATCTTCATTATCATACAAACGGGTAATAACACCCTCTTGAATACCTCTACCCATAATGGCCATATCTTGATCTCCATCTCTATCATAATCTCCCCAAGCTACAGATGAAAAACGTAACGGTGGCACATTGACAAATGCAGCTAAATCCTCTACGAGGTCTATCTCATTGTTTAGTAGTGTTAAAATGATATCCTCAACTGGTTCGTTTTGATTTAGAATTGCTCTTGATGGTGTGCTAAAGCTTAACACAATCGTTTCATCTTCCTCTTCACCTGGACCATTAAGATCATCTTCTATTCCAAATATTTCCATTGAACCAGATGTTTCTCCTGCAGCAATCTGTATTTGTGGTGTTATTTGATAAGAACTAACTGAGTATTGGTTACTACCGTTTTCAAATTTATATTTCTGAAGAATTAAGTTCCCTGTAATAGTACTAAATACTATATATTGAATTTGTTCATCCACTGAAACTGGAAGTGATTCAAAAGTAACTTGATCATCAGAAACAACTAATTTTCCAGGTTGATTGTTCTCTTTGTTTACTGCATATAATTCATTGTTGTAAATACTAATTCTATTTCTATCAATCCTAAAATCATTGAAGTTTCTATAGTTAGTATTTTGTTTGTTTTCTATCTCATAAATTCCATAATCACCAATATTGTAAAATTTATTATTTAACATTATTGGATAAAAACCACCATTATTACCTTGGTACAATATCTCTGGCTCTGAGGCATCTTCAATAACTTTTATTAATTGTTTCTGTGGATTTGTAGAATCATTATTGTCATAAATCTGATAAATCAACATTCCTTCAAACAAACTAAATGATTCTGTAAAGTTTTGATTATTACCTAGGGTTATAAATGGTGTTTCAGTAATAGCGTCAATATCTGAAAAATTTATTTCATTAATTTTCCAACCGTTATCATAGCCGTATGCATATATGACTGTGTTGCTGTAAATATTAAATATATGATCAGATTGATAATAATTATTAAGTTTTCTCTCTATAATGGTGTTATCTGATGGATTATAAATTCTTAAATCTCCACTAGAGAAAAAAATCAAATTTCCGTTTGGGAGAGTTTTCATAGGGCCGTAGGAAGAATTTCCTGTGTCTAAAATTTCAGTCTCATCTCCTTGAGAATCAAAATCTGTAATATAATCTATATCCTGCAAAGCAATTCCAGAGAAGTTTAGTGCTATGCTAACATCCCTAGAGGATGGTACATCTATATTGGCAGTTATTATTGAAGATTCGTGTTCTGCAAATTCATCTTTAGAAACAACAATCCCTGTAAAATTTGGGTCATCATCACTAATTAAATCTAAAGAAATGCTGGTTTCATTAGTAAATGCATTCTCAACATCTCCAAAAATAAAAGTTATAGGTTCTTTAATTTCAACCGCATCATCAAATAATCCTGCAGTAGAAATTGTAATACTACCCGAATTACCGTTTGCAGGTATTACAATCTGCATAACATCATCAACTATAATGTATTCTTCATCTAATACTGCAGACAATTCATCGTCAGATAATGTGAATGGTATTGTAACTTCTGCTCCAGAAACTGTTGAAGCTGTTAATGTAACAGTAGTTGTTGAGTTTTCATCTATTGTTGGAGATGAAAGAGCAAATGTTACTTCAGATTCTTGGTCATCATCTGTTAATTCAAGTACTACAGGGTTTATGACATCGTTTGTAATCAAGGTTTCACTGAAAATAGCATTTTCAGGTGTTCCTGGCTGAACTATTATCGATTCAGTTAATTCATATAAATTATCATCTATACCTGTAATTGTGAAGTTTCCAGTAGTTTCTCCAGCAACAATCTTTAATTGTGGTGAAAGTAGATATGAACTGACAGAATTATTATACTGTCCTGATAAAATCTCATAATGTTGAAGAATTAAATCCCCTGAATTTTTATTAAAATCTATCCATTGAATTTGTTGTTGTTCATTCACTGGAAGTGGCTCAAATGTAACTTCATCTTCAGAAATAATTAGTCTTCCTGGTTGATTATTATTTTGATTATTTAGAACGTATACTTGATTATTAAAACTTACTATTTTTTCAAAATTAATTCTGAAATCACTAAATTCTCGACGATTTGTGGCTTGACCATTTAAAATTTCTTCAATCCCCCACTCATAAATATTATAAATTTTATTATCAATATTTACCCCTACAAAGCCATATTCATTCGTAGAATAAATCAATTGAGCTTCTTCATTTCCAACTTTAATAAACTGAGATCTATTGTTAGAACTATTGTCGAAAATTGAATAAATTAATGTTTCTCCACTTAAAATAAATGGTAAATCAACCCAAGAATTGTCATTGGTTGCAACGAAAGACACCTCGGAAATAGCATCTATGTCAGAAAAATCTATTTTAACAATATCACCATCACCCCACTTAGCATACAATGATGTACTATTTATGACTGCTACTCCTTGTTCTATATTGTAATATTTAGTTAGTTGTTTTTGTACAGTACTATTATCAACTGGGTTATATATTGTTAATTGTTGGTTATTTAAGAACACCAATTTACCATCTGGAAGAGACTTCATTATTCCATAATAATTAGAACCCATTGACAATATAGTACTCTTCTCTCCTGTAGAACTAAAATTAGCACTATAATCTGTTTCAGAAGTCGCAACTCCATCAAAAGAAAATGGAATATTAACATCTTTAGAACTTGGAAAATCTATTGAAGCAGTTATCTCAAATGAACCACCATTTTCAACCTGAGATGTTATATCTCCAGTTGTTCCAATAGCAGTTATCGTTGGATTATCATCACTTATTAAAATTAAGGTAATATCAGTTTCGTTACTGGTAGCATTTATAATTGTTCCAAAAGTAAAAACTACTGGTTCTTGAATCTCTACCTCAGTATCATCTAAAGCTTCGGTTGTAGAGATTGATATACTAGCTGATACTTGACCTGCTGGTATTACAATTTCTGTCGACAATACTTCTACAGCTGTTGAAGCGTTAGCTGAAAGAGTAAATGGGATTGTAACATCAATTCCTGAAACTGCTGATAAAGTTGCTGTTAATAAAACCGTTTCATATGGAAATTCATTGATTGATGTTGATGAAAAAGAGTAAGTTACTCCAGATTGAGTGTCATTATCTGTTAATTCTAATGTTAAAGTATTTGCAATACCATTTGAAGCTAAAGCATCTGCATATATTGCATTAATACTTGTACCTGGGAGAAGCTCCAATGATTCCGTAATCTCATATAAAGTATCATCTATACCAGTTATGGTAACAGAACCTGTTGTTTCTCCAGCTGCTATCTTTAGTGATGGATTTAAATTATATGAACTAATTGAGTATACATTATTAAAATTTGTGTCTTGACTAGAATTTTGAGTAATTAAATTACCAGTTGTAGGGTTAATAGATAAGTATAATATTGTATCTTCTTCTGTTATTGAAAGTGCAGTAAAGGTTGGTTGTTCTGAGGATATGTTTAATACTCCAGGAGTTCCAGTATTATCTAATGTATAAACCTTATCATTTGAAAATATAGTATTATTCGTTGCTATTTGAAAACTATTAAAGTCTCTCCTATTAATATATTCTCCACCTAATAATTCATGAATATTATAATCTCCAAAAGAGAAAAATCTGTCTCCCATCTGCTTTATAATACCATTATATTCATTCCCAATATATAATTGTTCCGGAATATTTTCTCCAACTTTTTTGTAAACCTTAAAAGGTGAGTTTGGTGTGTTATTATCATAAATCGTATAAATTAAACTCTCTTCTGTGGATGTCATTTGATCCAAAACACTCACATTGTTTTGAGCAGAAACATAAGTTGTTGAAATAATATTACTCATATCTGTAAAATCTATTTTAACAACTTCCTGTCCATTTTGATTATTTACTTTTGCATAAATAATTGTGTTTGTTGAAACCGTAAAAACTTCATGGAAATAAGGGGTTAATTGCCCTTGAACAACTGAGTTTAAAGCTGGGTCATATATTCTTAAATAGTTTTGATTATTATCTATAAAAGCTAACCTCCCGTCTGGAAGTGTTTGCATTTTACCCCAAGAATCTTCTTGAGCTAAAAGAATTGTTTCCTCTCCAATATTAGGAGAATCAAATGAATAATCTTCTTCAATATTTGCAGTTCCACCAAAACTAAAAGGAATAGAAACATCTTTAGAACTTGGAAAATCTATTGAAGCAATTAACTCAAATGAACCGTTTTCAACTTGAGAGGTTACATCTCCTGTTGTTCCAATAGCAATTATCGTAGGGTTATCATCACTCTCTAAATTTAAAGTAATGTCTGTTACATCACTTGTTGCATTACTAATTAATCCAAACGTGAAAACGATTGGCTCTAAAATTTCAACATCTTCATCGTTAAACTCTTCTGTTGTTGAAACTGTGATACCCGCTGTTAATTGACCTGCTGGTATTACAATTTCCGAAGACAATACCTCAACAGCAGTTGCTGCATTATCTGAAAGTGTAAACGGAATGGTTACATCTACTCCACTAACAGCTGTTAAAGTAGCTGTTAAAGTAACATCTTCATATGGGAATTCTTGAATGGTTGGTGATGAAAATGCGTAAGTAACATCAGATAAATCTTCATCATCTGTTAACTCTAAAGTTAAAGGATTGGCAACTCCATCTATAAGTAAAACATCTGACATGGATGCATTAGAAGGAGTTCCTGGTTGAACAACTATTGATTCTGTAAGTTCATATAAATCATCATCTAAACCATTTATGGTAATACTTCCTGTTGTTTGACCAGCTGAAATATTTATTTCAGGCAATAATTGATAGGAACTAACTGAATAAATGTAAGTATCATCTAAATATTCCGAAGTTGCCATCAGTAAATTACCTGAGTTAAAATCAAAAAAACCTGCCTCACGAGACTCTAAAATTGGTAGTTCAGTAAAAACACCTGTGAAAATATTAAACGTTCCTACTTTTTGATCACTTGTTAAGTAAACATCATTATTGTATAAGATTGCTTTAGAAATATCTATACTGAAATTATTAGATATTTGGTTATTTTGAAATTCTCCATCAATTAATTTAAGAGCATCACCTCCTCGAAGAAGATATATTTGATCATTAATTTCTAATATCTTTCCACTAAAATCATTATCCGTATGATCACCAATTATTTCAGCGGCATTATCTCCAATCTTTCTAAATAACTTGTGAGAATTCGCATTCCAATTATCAACACCAAATAAGATCGTACCCCCCTGAATACTAAACCCTTCTCTAACACTACTATCGTTACCTCCATCAAAAACAGTGGTAATTGATATATCTTCTAAATTAGACAAATCTATTTTTATTAATTTACTACCTGAAATGGTGTAGAGCTCTGTGTTACTAAAAACCTGAACGGAATTCATCTCAATATATTCTTGAGGATTAAATTCTTGTATAGTCCACAATTGTGAAGTTGAATCATAAAGTCTTAATTTCCAACCGTCAAAATTTGTAATATAAAGCAACCTCCCATCCGGAAGTAAGTTCATTTTACCAAAAGATTGATTCCCTAAATCTAAAAAGGTTGTTTGTTCTCCTTTGGTTTGAAAATCAACAGAATAATCCTGATCAAAAATTGCTTCTCCTCCAAAAGTCAATGGAATAGAAATATCTTTAGAACTTGGAAAATCTACAGAAGCGGATACCTCAAATGAACCGTTTTCAAGTTGAGAGGTTACATCTCCTGTTGTTCCAATAGCAATTATCGTAGGGTTATCATCACTCTCTAAATTTAAAGTAATGTCTGTTACATCACTTGTTGCATTACTAATTAATCCAAACGTGAAAACGATTGGCTCTAAAATTTCAACATCTTCATCGTTAAACTCTTCTGTTGTTGAAACTGTGATACCCGCTGTTAATTGACCTGCTGGTATTACAATTTCCGAAGACAATACCTCAACAGCAGTTGCTGCATTATCTGAAAGTGTAAACGGAATGGTTACATCTACTCCACTAACAGCTGATAAAGTAGCTATTAAAGTAACATCTTCATATGGGAATTCTTGAATGGTTGGTGATGAAAACGCATAAGTAACCTCAGGCTGACTATCATTATCAGATATTGATAAATTTATTGGATTTGGATTACCATCTGACAATAAACCATCACTAAACTCCCCATTGATTGGAGTTCCTGGAGAAAATATAATTGATTCTGCAAGTTCATAGATTTCGTCATATAAAATACTTACATCCATTTTTCCTGTTAGTAAACCTGCTGGTATTACAATTTCTGGTGCTAACTGATAAGAACTCACTGAATAGTTATCACCATCATCAAATAGATAATTTAAAACAAATAGATTCCCTGAATTACCAACAAAATCAAAATCGTAACCCGAAGTGACTAAAATTGAGAAAGGTTCAAAAGTAACTTGATTTTCAGAAACTATTAGTTTCCCTATTTTATTGTCATCATTTGTGTTTAATACATAAATTTCATCATTGTAGTAAATTATTTTTTCTCTATTAATTCGAAAAGTGTTAAAAGATAATGAATTATTATATGGGTTTTGATTTAAATCTACAACTTCTGAAAGTCCGTCCTCCCATACATGATAAAATTTACCATTTATCTGTAATGGAGTAAAGCAACAATTATTTGTTATGTTTGATATCAATTCAGGGGCATTGCTACCTATTTTTTTATATGTAGCTCTATTGCTAGAATTGTTGTTATAGATTGTGTATACTAATGTATCATCATAATAAGTAAATTGTTGATCAACCCATGTATTGTTTGAAGTAGAAACCCATTCAGTTTCTATAATATCATCAATATCAGAGATGTCTATTTTCATAATATCTCCTTCATTTCTTTTCAGATAGAATATTGTATTATTAACTATACCAACACCTATATTAGACTCATAAGAGTTATTTAAATATTTTAATACCGTTGTGTTTTGGATTGGATCATATATTCTTAAATAATCGTTTTGAAAAAATATTAATCTTCCGTCAGGTAGTGACCGCATTGTTCCATAAAAGTTATCATTCATATCTAAAATGATAGTTTCGCTTCCTTTAGATTCGAAATCAAGTGAATAATCTTCTCCTAATGTTGCGCTTCCTGAAACTGTAAATGGAATAACAACATCTGTATCATTTATAGTATTAATTGTAGCTATAATTTCAGAAGAACTATCTTCTTCTATTATTGCTAAAGTCGCTTCTATAGATGTAATTTCAGCTGGAGTTTGTGAAAAAACTGACTGAGTTGAAAATATAGTAGCCACAAAGAATACTATAAGAGAAATTGTATTTAAATGTTTCATATTATGATTTTTTAAGAAAATAAGAGGGATTTTCAAATTTAATTCATCAGATTTATAAATCTAGTACACCTTTAGTACAACTTAAAGATAAATTAGTAATTACTATAATATCCTGATAACTAATAATTAAAGAATTATATCTCTATATTTTAAATTTTAGTAAAACGAAATGATTCTAATTGATTATGATTGTATGCATTTGATTTTGTATAACGAAAGTAAATAAATATTTAATAATCAAAAATATAATTTTTTTTTCACAGTAGTTGTAATGTAAATATAATATCATTATAATGATATTATATTTACATAAT
>OLID01000497.1_pt1 | contig 16012 bp, 14 predicted proteins | sample 1609361 | NCBI WGS metagenome assembly OLID01 (sample SAMN05416778, study PRJEB24817) | seawater metagenome | isolation source: Sea water | place: Canada:Atlantic | collected 2013-07
CTGTCTCGTGGGCTCGGAGATGTGTATAAGAGACAGTGCCTGGGCAGCGTCGTCCAGGCGTTTTGATAATGCCGACTCATTCCGTGGCGGATCTGTAAACCACGTATCACGCCAACTGATGCAGCCGATGGCCATACTGTGAGACTGCAGCCGTTTCGGTCCGGCGCCCACCACCAGCTCGGTACTGCCGCCACCAATATCAATGACCAGCCGGGGGGTATTATCGGCCGGCAATGCCGAGACGACCCCCGCATAGACCAGTGCGGCCTCTTCCAGGCCCGGCACGACGTCAATGACAAACCCTTTCTCGCTGGCCTTCTGCAAAAACTGCCCGGCATTGGCAGCCGTCCGTAAGGCATTTGTACCCACGGCCCAGCACTTTTCTATCGGGTAACGTGCAAGTGCATGACGAAACGTGTCCAGACACTTCAATCCGCGATCGAAGGCCTGCTGGGTAATGTTGCCGCCTTCGACGAGACCTTCTCCCAGCTGCACTTTGTCACTGAAGCGCTCGACAATATCGTAGCCACCCTCATGCCATCGGGCTATCAATAGATGGAAGCTGTTGGAACCTAGATCAATGCAGGCGTACATGCGTTCTTCACAAAAACTCGGTTGCGTGGATTAGAACACGGATAAGCGCCATACCTCCACTGTTTGTAGGCGTGTTTTAGATTTACTTCCTGGCGGTCATTCTTATAATGCCGATCAACAAACAACAGCGCACAGAGCACGCCCATGAGCCGAAGCAAATTCACGGTAACCTCCAGGCCAGGCATCATTTTGGCGGTATTGGCGGTACTGGTAACGTCGGTCAAATTTTTCCTCGCCACTCGCCTTGAGCTGTACAGTGACGAGATCTTCTATTGGCAGGCCTCACAGTTCCCGGCGCTGGCCTATAGTGATCTGCCGTTTATGGCGGCCTTGCTGGCGGGCCTGGGCGCGGAGTTATTTGGTCATCACGCCATCGCAGTACGGGCTGTTTTCCTGGCGATGGGATGCAGTGTACCGGCGCTGGTGTACTGGCTGGCCCTGCCGCTGCGCGGCCACCGACAGGCACTGGTGTCAGCCATTCTTACATTTTGTCTGCCCATGGCAGCTTTTCTGGGCCTGCTCGCGGTACCGGATGTGCCGCTCATTTTCTGGGGGCTGCTCTTTATAGGCTGTCTTGAGCGAGCCACACGCTGCGGCTATTGGCGCTGGTGGCTGCTGGCGGGCCTTGCGGCGGCATTGGGCCTCAGTACGCATTACCGGTTTTCCCTGTACATCCTTGCCGCTCTGATTTTCATGATTGTCAGCCGCAGTCATTGGCACTACTGGCGCGAGGCCAGACTCTGGCTGGCGGGCCTCATCGCCATGACCGGGCTGTATCCGGCACTGAGCTTTAACCTGGTCCACGACCTCAGCGGCCTGGACTACCATCTGCTCAGCAGGCATCCATGGCAATTCCAGCTTGAAGGCCTCCTGCATCCTGTCATCCAGGGCACCATCGTCACACCGTTGTTGTATGCGCTGTTGTGGCTGACCTTGTGGATACTGTTGAAAAAAGCCCGCGCCGGGGATACCCGGGCCGGGCTGTTCGCCGCCTTCGCCGCGACCAATCTCGGCGTCTATCTGATACTGGCGCCCTGGAGCGATACTACTCGTACCACGTTGCATTGGCCGCTGTCAGGCTATGTACCGCTGCTGGTTTATGCTCCCCATGCCCTGTCATCGCTGCACGTCTGGTTGAGTGCACGTTACACTGAAAGCAGGGGTCGGTTCATGGTAAAGGCAATACCGGCAACCGGACTGATCGGCACCCTGTTATTATTCGTTGGTATCGGTTCCCAGGGTTTCAACCAGCAATTGCAGTCTGTGTTCGGCACAGGCGTCCTGTCTAACAAGATGGCTGGCTGGCAACCATTAACCGATCAGGTTCGGCGTCTGCAGACTCAGTATGACCTGCCGGCCGACGGTCTGATCGTGACCGACAATTATTACACCGGCGCACAGATCGCCTTTGCCATGCCAGCGGCGCGCCCCTACACCATTGATCAGGACAAGACAGTTCGCGACGGGCGTTACGCTCAGTACGCCATATGGGAAAGGGATGAGACCGGACTGCGTCAACTGGCGGGCGAAAACGCACTCTTTGTCACCGAAGACAGTACGCTCGACATTAACGAGAAGCTTGCAGTCATGGACCGGGCCTGCAGCCTGTTCAGCGAATTGACATTAGTGGACCAACTGTTCCTGTATCAGGGTGACAAAATATTCAGCTTCTATCGGGGCCGGGACATCCGGGCCGATGCCGGCAACACGGCAACCAGCTGTCCCCGGCCAAGTCATTTGTGGTTGGACCGACCTGCTGCCAATGAAACGCTCAGCGGCAATTACACCATCAGTGGCTGGGCACTCAACCACGGTTTCGGCGTTAGCAGAGTACGCGTGCTGCTCAATGGCGAGGTAGTGGGAGACATGCGGCGTTCGGTTGCACGCGAGGATGTCGTAGAGATACGTCAGGCGCAGGATGATCCGGGTGCCCCGAACCTGGGATTCGAACTGATGCTGGATACCCGGAAATTCGCTAATGGCCGCTATCAACTGGCGCTGGAAGTTGTCAGTGGCGCCGGTGAACGCCAGCTCGGTGCAACCCGGCAGATCACCATCGCCAACCCTTGATGGACGCGGGGCTTTAGCGCCGCCCGTCTCCCAGTTTGAACTGGTTTACCAGACCATCCAGTGCGCTCAATAACCTGTCGATTTCCTCGTGGTATTGTTTGCATTTCAGATAATCTTCCGTGTTGAGTCGACCGTCAGCCGCAATCTTGACACTGCTCTTGGCAATGCCATCAGTCACTTCCGACTGCTGTTTGACCGCACTGGCGATATCACGACTGCGCTCGGAAATCAGCGACACCGACGCCAGCACGGAATCCAGCAACTCGTTTGCGGAGTTGGCTGATCCGACACATTCCTTGGACAGGTTCACACCCTGATCCATGGCAGTGACAATCTGCTTGGTATTATCCTGCAGATTCTGGATGATGGTGTTTATCTCGAGCGTGGAGGCCTGGGTTTTTTGCGCCAGACTGCGTACTTCATCAGCCACTACTGCAAAACCGCGCCCCTGCTCTCCGGCCCGCGCGGCTTCGATCGCCGCATTAAGCGCCAGCAGATTGGTCTGCTCGGCGATGCCTTCGATGACCTCGAGTACAGAGTGCACTTTTTCATTGTGGTCGCGCATATCGTGTACTTTCTGCTGGATCGACGTCAATGAACCTGACAGCTTTTCTACCGACGAGCGAGTGCTGGACACGGCTGCAGTGGCTTTCTGGGTCGCGCCATTGGCTTCGCTCGCGGCCGCGACACTGGTCTGGGCCCCCTCAGCCACGTCGGCCAGTGATGAAGACAGCTCCGTCGTGGACGATGCCAGCAGTTCAGTCTCTTCCAGCTGCGACGCCGAACGGCCCGCAGTACGCTGAATCATGTCAGAGAATTGTGCGGATTTTCCGGTAACCTCGGCATTGGTGGACAGAACCTGACGGATGATATCGGCCAGTTTGCCAACAAACGTATTGAAGCTTCCGCCCAGTTGCGAAAGCTCATCGCTGCCATCTTCAGTCAGCCGGCGGCTAAGATCACCCGAACCCTGCGCGATATCCTGCATGTACGCCTGCGCCTTGCTCAGCGGCTGGGTGATGGATGCAGACAGGAAATAGGCAATTGCTACCAGCGCCATCAGTATGACAAAAATGATGGCGGCGGAACTCAACGCCCAGGCATTGAACTCGGCGCGAATATCGTCTTCGTACAGGCCATGAATAATGACCCAGCCCCAGGGCTCAAACAGCTCCGCATAGACGGTTTTCACTTCCGCCTCGGGGTGCGCCAGCGGATCATCGGTAAAGGTCAGAAACCGGTGCCCGAAAAGAGGCTCCGGAAAGTAGAGGTATTCAGCGAAACCGGTGTAATCACTGCCCGTATAGCGCTCGATAATCTGTGTCATGGTGGGCGTCGGCTCGCGGTAGCCCAGATCCCGCATGCGCTCTTCCTCGGTGGTGCTGGCATTGGCCATGGCCTGCCTGACTTGCGCGTCGGTATCCAGAGCGCTGTCCACATTGCGCAGAGGATGGGCAAGAATCTGCCCCAGGCGATGATACAACAACAGGTAGTTGCGCTCATCGACCATGGTGTTGTTGATCATGAACCGGCCCAGCCGCTTGGCTTCGGCGTCCGTCATCGTGCCAGCGCGAACCTGTTCATCGAGACCACTCAGGGCTTCATGGATCATTTGCACCTGGTTCACACTGCCTTCGCGTAACTGATCCATAAAGCGTTCGCGGGCCTGCATAAGCAGCGTTACACTCAGCCCGATAATGGCAATTACACTGATGAAGACAATAAGTCCGATGCGGGTACGGATAGTAAATTTGCTGAACATGTCGGGGTCCCTGCGTCTAATGGTCTGGCCTGCGGACAACGCAGGCATCATGTTATTATGCAATAGCTAACGGCACTCTCCGCCAAAACATTAGCCCGAATTCAATGCTCAGCGCTTGAAATGAGCGTCAGTCTGAATTAGCCTGACAGGTAATCCGTCAGCCTCCAGCAAGCCCCATGAATCACGAATCATTGAGCTTCAAGTTTGCGCCCTTTAGCGACACACCGGACCAGCGATTGTTCTGGGACGGACATGGTTGCCAACAGATTTTTAATGCCATACTCGCAGCAATTGCTGCCGGATCCCCTCTACAGACGCTCATCGCCGAGCCCGGCCTGGGTAAAACCGTGCTATGCCGCAAATTGCTGAACAGCCTGAAATCACATAAAAGCCGCTACCGGGTTTTGTACCTGCCCTATCCACATATAGACTTTGACGACTCGGTTAATACAGCACTGTTGTTGGCATCGTCGGACTCACGCCGGACTGTCCTGTTGCTGGATGAGGCGCAGGCATTGCCGGACGAATTCCTCAGTCGGCTGGCACACTGGTTGTCGAGTAAAAACAGTATCGGCGCAGGCACTGCGCAGGCCGTGCTGTTTGCACAACCGGAGCTGGAGCATCGCTTGCACACCACCGCGCTGCAGCCACTGGCGGACCTGCGCACCGATAACTACCAGATCCGGCCGTTCAGTCGACGCCAGATTCAGGACTATCTCAACGACCGCCTGTCCCGGGCAGGTGCCGATCCAGCGGTTTTACTCGATCAGCGTCTGATCGACGCCGTCTGGCGAGCCAGCGGCGGCATTCCCCGAATTGCCAACACCATCATGCGCAAGGCATTGGTCGCTGCACAGACCGATAACTCCGCTGCCCTGGAGTTGCGCCACGTCATATCGGCAAGCGCGAGTACCGATGCCACGATGTCATAGGCCTTGTCCTGCGATATAATCCGGCTTTCGCCAATCCAGCGGCGCTTGCCGACTTGCTGGGCGGCCAGGCCAGACGTAACGGAGAGACACCATGCCGGATAACATTTGGGAACAACTTCAGCAGGAAGCCCGCGAACTGATCGCCCGGGAGCCTTTGATGGCGAGTTATGTCTACGCCTGCGTGCTGAACCACAAAAGCCTGAGCTCCGCTCTCAGCTACCTGCTGGCACACAAACTGGCCAATTACGTCATGTCTGCGGTCGCCATTCGCGAACTGATTGACGCTGCCTTCAGGGAATCACCCGCCATTGTTGACTACGCGGCCTGCGACATTCAGGCGGTCTATGATCGCGACGCGGCCACCAGCGCCTTCCTGCCGGTCATTCTGTACCTCAAAGGCTATCAGTCTATTCAGGTCCATCGGGTGGCACATTTTCTTTGGAACCAGGGCCGGCGCGATCTGGCGCTGTATCTGCAAAGTCGTAACTCGGAGGTATTCGGCGTCGATATACACCCGGCCTGCGTGATGGGCAAGGGCATCATGTTCGATCATGCCACCGGCATTGTGATCGGAGAAACCACGATTATTGAAGACGATGTGTCCATCATGCAGTCAGTCACTCTGGGCGGTACCGGTAATGAGCAGGGCGATCGGCACCCAAAGATACGCTCCGGCGTACTGATTTCTGCAGGTGCCAAAGTGCTGGGCAACATCGAAGTGGGACGCAGCGCCAAAGTCGGCGCTGGCAGTGTTGTCCTGAGGGACGTTCCAGCCCATACAACCGTGGTGGGCGTGCCGGCGCATCAGATAGGCAAGCCCTGTCCGGACAATCCTTCACACACCATGAACCAGCTGGTCGACGCTGACTGATCAGAGATGCTCTTCAGCATAGGCGGCCAGCGCTGAGCGCGGCACACCTTGCAGCTGCAGGTTGCCGCCCAGCGCAAAATTCTTGAACCGCTCGGTAAGATAAGTCAGACCGGAACTGGTCGGACTGAGATAGGGTGTATCAATCTGGGCCAGATTGCCCAGACACACAACCTTGGAGCCGGTGCCGGCGCGGGTAATGATGGTCTTGATCTGATGAGGCGTCAGATTTTGTGATTCATCGATCAGGATCAGGCTGTGCTGGAAGCTGCGCCCGCGAATGTAGTTCAACGATTTGAATTGCAGGGGAACCTTCGCCAACACATAGTCGATGCTGCCGGCGGCATTCTCGTCATCCCAATGCAGGGCTTCCAGATTGTCGGTGATCGCGCCCAGCCAGGGCTCCATCTTCTCGGCCTCGGTGCCTGGCAAAAAGCCGATATCCTCGTCCAGCCCCTGGGTACTGCGGGTGGCGATAATACGGCGAAAAAGTTTGGTGTCCAGCGTCATCTCAATAGCCGCAGCCAGCGCCAGAATTGTTTTACCTGACCCGGCTGACCCGGTCAGGTTGACCAGATGCACTTCCGGATCAAGCAACAGGTCGAGGGCCATGGCCTGAAACGTGTCGCGGGGCTGAAGCCCCCAGGTCTCCCGCTGCATCAAGCGGTCCCTGTCGAGATGACGCAGGACTATATGCGTGTCGGTCAGGCGCGATACCCGTCCCAGGAAGCCGGCGGCGTCATAAAAGAACTGGTTTGGATAGACTTCCTGCTCTATCGCACTGCGGGGTATCCGGTGGAAGGTCTCGCCGCTGTGAGTCTGTTCGGTCTCAACGGCGCTGATGCGATCCCAGAAGCTTTCACCAAAATCGATATAACCTTTGTTCAGATGAGCAATATCACTTAGCAGCTGGTCGGTATGGTAATCTTCGGCATCGATACCACATGCTCTGGCTTTCAGCCGCATATTGATATCTTTTGTCACCAGCGCCACGTGATGATCTGGATATTGCTGCTTGAGCAACGCCACCGCGTTGAGGATTTTATTGTCGTTAAGGTGTTCGGGGAGAATGCGATGAATTTGCGGCGTCTCCGTCATCAGCACGGATAGCGTTCCCAGGCTCGGTAACTGTTTACCACGATCTATGGGGACACCCTGCTCAACATCAACAGGCGTTGCCTTGCCGAGTATACGGTCGATTTCGCGGATGGCCTGCCGGCAATCGGCCGCAACAGCGCCACGTCCACTTTTCAGATTGTCGAGTTCCTCCAGCACAGTCATGGGAATGACGACCTGGTGTTCGTCGAAATTCCAGATAGCAGAGGGGTCGTGGATCAGTACGTTGGTGTCGAGGACGTAAAATATTGGGCTTAATGACACAAATAGCGGCTCTGTTAAATTCGTTGCAACAAAGTTGACACTAAACTTTTAACATGACTGCAGTGTGACATGGGCAGCCAAACCTGCGCAAGCGTCGATCCTGCGCAGGTGGCATCCGGCTAGCCACCGACCAGTTGTATCAACACGCCGGCGGCAACCGCTGACCCGATGACGCCAGCCACGTTGGGGCCCATCGCATGCATCAGCAGGAAGTTGTGAGGATTGGCTTCGGTGCCCAGACGATTGGCGACCCGTGCCGCCATGGGCACTGCGGAAACGCCGGCTGCTCCAATCAACGGATTGATCTTGCTGGAAGACAGGACATTCATCAGTTTGGCCATCAGTACGCCGGAGGCAGTGCCAATCGAGAATGCCACGATACCCAGACCCAAAACGCCCAGTGTGCTGGGCACCAGGAACTGGTCAGCAATGAGCTTGGAACCCACCGCCAGCCCCAGCATGATGGTGACAATATTGATCAACGCATTCTGTGCCGTCTTGGTCAGTCGGTCTACTACGCCGCATTCCTTCATCAGATTACCGAAGCAGAACATCCCCAACAGCGGCGCCGCGCTGGGTATGACCAGCGCCACCAGCATCAGCAATACCAGCGGGAACAGGATTTTCTCACGCTGCGAGACCACGCGAAGTTGCGACATTTCAATACGCCGTTCCTTTTCCGAGGTCAGCGCACGCATGATGGGCGGCTGAATCAGCGGCACCAGCGCCATATAGGAGTAGGCAGACACGGCAATGGCACCCAGCAGCTCGGGCGCCAGAATGCCAGCCACATAGATGGCGGTGGGTCCGTCCGCGCCGCCAATAATGCCGATGGCGGCAGCCTGCTGCAAACTGAAATCGAACCAGCCCAGATCTGTGAAGAACAAGGCTCCCAGTACTGTGGCGAAGATACCGAACTGAGCTGCTGCGCCCAACAGCAGAGTTTTGGGATTGGCCAGCAGCGGCCCGAAATCCGTCATGGCACCAACGCCCAGGAAGATCAGCAACGGGAAAATGCCGGTCTCCAGTCCGATTGCGTAGAACTGGGCCAGCACGCCCTGTCCGACGGCGATGTCGACCCCCGGGATGTTGGCCAGCATACCGCCAAAGCCGATAGGCAGAAGCAGCAATGGTTCAAATTTTTTGGAGATCGCCAGATAGATCAGCCCCAGGCTGACCAGAATCATGACAAGCTGTTTGGGTTCGATTTGGTACACGCCAGTGGCGTGCCAGAGTTCCATCAACTGATCCATGCTGTTTTTACTCCAGAGTCACCAGGGCATCGCCTGCGTTGACACTTTCTCCTTCATCAACATGGACCGTGCGCACCACACCCGCACGATTACTGCGAATCTCAGTCTCCATTTTCATGGCTTCCAGCACCAGTAACACGTCGCCATCGGCAACGTCCGAACCTTCAGTGGCGACTATTCGGTAAACACTGCCTGACAATGGTGCCTTGATGTCGTGGCCGCCTCCGTCTGCCGGGCCCGGATCGGGCTGTCCGGTGGCGGCAGCTTCTTTCATGTCAGTTACGTCCCCGCCGGCACTCACCTTGACGGCGTAACGTTTGCCATCAACCTCCACCGTGTAGACCCCATCCTGCGATGCCTTGCCAGACGGGGTTGGGGTCTGTGCTGCAGGCGGCGCCGATTCGGCTTCAGGCGCAGGTTCAAACGCATCCGGGTTATCGCGGTTCTGGAAGAACTTCAGGGCCGGTTGCGGAAATAGAGCGTAGGTCAAGGTGTCGTCGATATCGTTTTCAAGTTTGAACCCCTTGTCCTTGGCGATACCCGCCAACTCGTCTTTGAGACGATCAAATTCCGGGGCCAACAGATCCGCAGGGCGACACGTGATGGGCTCCTTGCCCGCCAGCACTTTCTGACGCAGGTCTTGATTCACCGGCGCCGGTGTTGCGCCATATTCACCTTTTAATACACCTTCTGTTTCCTTGGTAATGTTTTTGTAGCGCTCACCACCCAGCACATTCAGCACCGCTTGGGTGCCGACAATCTGCGAGGTTGGCGTCACCAGCGGGATGAAACCCAGGTCTTCGCGCACTCGGGGTATTTCCTCCAGAACCTCATCCAGCCGGTCCGTGGCTTTCTGCTCACGCAGCTGATTTTCGAGATTGGTCAGCATGCCACCGGGAACCTGGGCCACCAGTATGCGCGAGTCAATACCCTTCAATGCGCCTTCAAAACGCGCATATTTTTTACGTATTTCGCGGAAATACGAGGCAATTTCCTCGAGCAATTCGATATCCAGACCCGTAGCGCGCTCGGTACCGTCAAGCATTGCTACCATGGTTTCGGTCGGTGTGTGACCGTAGGTAAGACTCATGGAAGAAATCGCCGTGTCCAGATTGTCGATGCCCGCCTCAACCGCCTTGATATAGGTCGCCGTTGACAGGCCGGTAGTCGCGTGGCACTGCATGTGAACCGGAATGGCAATGGTTTTCTTCAAGCCGGTTATAAGCTCGTAGGCGGTATATGGAGCCAGGAGGCCGGCCATGTCCTTGATGCACAATGAGTCTGCGCCCATATCTTCGATCTCGCGAGCCATGCTCAGCCAGGAATCGATGGTATGGACCGGGCTGAGGGTATACGCCATGGTGCCCTGCGCGTGGCGCTCCTGCTTTTTCACCGCCTTGATAGCGCGCTGGAGATTCCGCGTGTCATTCATCGCATCAAACACCCGGAACACATCGACGCCGTTCACCGCCGCACGCTCGACAAATCTGTCCACAATATCGTCTGCGTAGTGACGGTAGCCCAGTATGTTCTGACCACGGAACAGCATTTGTTGCGGGGTATTGGGCATGGCCTCCTTCAGCTTGCGTATACGCTCCCAGGGATCTTCGCCGAGATAGCGGATACACGCATCAAAGGTTGCGCCCCCCCATGATTCAACAGACCAGAAGCCTACTTTGTCGAGCTTTTCGGCGATGGGCAGCATATCGTCCAGCCGAAATCTTGTCGCCAGCAGTGATTGGTGCGCATCGCGCAGAATTACATCAGTGAGGCCTAACGGCTTCTTAATATCGCTCATGGACATTTGCCCTTCTTGTTATTCCATTGCGCAGCCGCAGGCCAGGCGCAATATGATTCCCCGAAATAGCATCCCGCCGACTCCGCGCGGGCGCAGTGTTTTAGTCGTCGGCGCCGGAACGGTGCTGACGGATGGCTGCGCTGATGACGGCAACCAGTTTTCCCTGATCTGCGTTGGCAGACGGCCCTCGTGCAGTCTTTTTGCCGGTGCTGCGCCGAGGCACAACGGGCGCCGGCGCTGGCATGTAACGCTGCACCAGAGTTGACATGAATGTGGTCACAATAACCAATAATATCAGGAAGATAAAGACGAAGCCCATGCCATACAGGGCGAGATTGAATCCAGCAGTGATCAGTTCAGACATGCATTCTATCCATCGCTTTCAAGAAGCAGCATCATACTAAATATCACCGCCTTGTGCTAACGGCATATGTCGCTTGCTACACCCGCCACGACTTGCGTATCCTGCCCACTCCATTCATCCGACTATTGGAAACACTCGATATGGCAATGCTGATTGCGGGATTGTTGTTATTTCTGGGTATGCATTTTACCGGAATACTGGCTGACGACTGGCGTCAGAGCATGATCAAAAAACGGGGCGCCGGCACCTGGAAGTTATTGTACTCGGCTGTTGCTATCGCAGGCTTTATCCTGATCATCGTCGGCTACGGTGCCGCACGCACCGACCCGGTATTTCTGTGGGCAACACCGGTATGGGCGCGCCATCTGGCCATGCCGCTAACCCTGATTGCATTTATCCTGCTGGCTGCGGCCTATGTACCGCAAAACCGCATCAAGGCCAGACTTGGCCACCCCATGTTAGCCGCCGTTAAAATCTGGGCATTCGCGCATTTGCTGGCCAATGGTACGTTGGCTGACCTGTTGTTGTTCGGAAGTTTTCTGGTGTGGGCGATCTCGGGATTTGCCGTGCTCCGACGAAGGGACCGTGCGAATGGCGTTATCCGCACCGGCGCACTCAAGGGGGATGTACTGACACTGGTGGCAGGCGTGATTGCCTGGGCAGTGTTTGCCATGGCCCTGCATACCGCATTGATCGGCGTCAGCCCACTGCCCTGAGCGATAAAAAGCCCTGAGCAAGATAAAAAGCCGGCAGCTTTAACCTGGGTTAACGACAAGGAGCAGGAATCGTGTTTAGGTAGATATACAACTCATTGACGAGGAGATAGAAAATGCTTGGATGGGCAATCACATTTCTGATAATTGGCATCTTGGCGGGGCTGTTTGGATTAACAGGCATCGCCGGCGCCGCAACCAATATCGCCTGGATACTATTCGTAGTGGGCTTGATACTCGCGATATTCTTCTTTATCTCCGGTCGAAGGCCGCCGTCCTAGCAAGCGAACGGGCGCATCATTTCGATATTGGATGTAATCAAGTGCACCGACTGGGAGGTCAATATGTTGCGTAAGAAGCTACTTCAAATCGTCATGTTCACAAACATGGTGTTGCTGAGTACCACCGCTGTATTCGCAGCAGAGGACCATGGACCTCTCACCGAAGCCCGCATTGGCGGTCAGCTTTGGGGCATTTATGCCGTCAACTCCGAGCTGAACCCCTTCGATCTTGATATCGAGGTGTCGGGAGATACTGTCACCTTGACCGGAGAAGTGGATCAGCAGACCAAAAGCGATCTGGCGGAGGAAATTGCATTAGGTATTGACGGTGTCAGCACCGTCAATAACCTGATAGCAGTGCGTCCCGACAGCGCCAGAGCCAGGGATGGCGAGGAGCGATCTTTTGGGCAGGTAATCAATGACGCGACCATTACTACTGCCATCAAATCCAGACTGTTACTGGATGATGACGTAGCCGGTCTGGACATTGATGTGTCAACTGAAAACCACGTAGTGACCCTGCAAGGCGAAGCCGATTCGGCGGTCAGTAGCAGTCGTGCACATGCGATTGCCTCCGAAACCGACGGTGTCCGCCGCGTCATCAACCGGATCGTAGTGCGCTGACCAGCCAGAAGCACAGGCAGTGGTAGTCCGTCAGGACTATCACCGCCTGCTGGCCGGGCGAATACCCTTGACCGGTCCGTTGCTGCCCATATAAGATTTGCTATCAAATATTGATGCTAACGCCAGGTACGGCCATGATTGCATCCAACACCAGCTGCATTGTCGAAAGATTCAGCTCTTTTACCCCGCTCAATGAAACGGAAACAAAGTTACTTGCGGCGCTGGAAAGTGATCCCCGTGAATATGCTGATGGCGCCTGTCTGGCCGAGCCTGGTTCCAGGGCAAACCGGTTCTTTACCCTTAAGAGTGGCTGGGCCTGCGCCACGCGTACTCTGGCCAATGGTCAGCGACAGATTCTCGATATTTTTCTTCCAGGACAGATACTCGGACTCAGAGAGATGAGTTTTGAGTACAATCTGTCAGAATTCAGAGCATTGACCAACCTGGTTGCCTGTCCGTTTCCACGGCAACATTTGAGCGATATTTTTGAGCAATCGCCCAAACTGACAGATCTGTTTTTTATGACGCTTGCACAAGAGCAGTCCATGTTAATCGAGCGGGTTGTTAATATCGGGCGCCGCACCGCCGCCGAACGCCTTGCGCACTTTATAGTGGAGTTGAAAGTCCGCCTGAATCAGACCAGTGAACAGTTTTCGCTGCCGCTAAAGCAAAGCGTTATCGGCGACACGCTTAGCCTGTCATCGGTCCACGTCAGCCGAACCTTCAAGACCCTCAACCAGCGAGGACTTATCACCATGGCGGACGGAGTCGTCAGAATAAACGATCTTGACGCGCTCGTTGAATTCGCCGGCTTCGATCGCTCCTACCTTGAAGGTCACTGCCACTGGACCAAGAACATTGATATGGCAGCGGCAGCGAGCTAGAACAGAGACGACGGGACCCGTGTTTACATCGAATACCCTTTTTCATCGTGATCACTGATATCAAGGCCCGTTTGTTCCTCTTCCCGGGTGACCCGATTACCAGACGTGATTACACCCACTACTTTCATCAGAATAATAGTGACAACCGCGGTATAGGCACCCGTGGCAAGAATGCCGACGATCTGCACGCCCAACTGCGAGCCCATCGCCATGCCCTCAGCATAGCCATTGCCACTAAACACGCCTAACTCCTGCGAGACAAAAACCGCCGCCAATAGTGTACCCAGCATACCGCCGACCCCGTGTACGGGAAATACATCCAGGGAGTCATCAATTCGCAGTTTGTGTTTGAGGAAGTTGGTGGCAAAGAAACACAAGAAGCCCCCCATGATCCCGATCACCATGCCACCGGCAGGGCCGACAGATCCGGCAGCCGGAGTGATGGTCGCCAGGCCAGCAATAAGACCGGTGACGGCACCAAGACCACTAGGTTTGCCATGCCGGATCCATTCGATACACATCCAGGTCAGGGCACCGGCCGCTGCCGACATATGCGTCGCCAGCAGCGCCATACCCGCATTACCATTGGCGGCCAGCGCACTACCTGCATTAAATCCATACCAGCCAACCCATAGCATACCTGCACCGGTAATGGTCATGGTCAGATTGTGAGGAATCATGGCAGTTGTCAGGAAGTCGCGGCGCTGACCCAGCATGACCGCCATGACAACGGCTGCCACGCCCGCCGTCACGTGAACAACGGTACCACCAGCAAAATCTATCAGACCCATCTGGAACAGCCAGCCATTGCTATTCCACACCCAATGGCAAACTGGAAAATAGACCAGTGTGGACCACAGAATCACAAACAGCATGAGCGATGAGAATTTCATGCGTTCAGCGAATGCACCGACTATCAGCGCAGGTGTAATGATGGCAAAGGTCATCTGAAAAGCAGCAAACAATGGTTCGGGGATATCACCCCACAAAGAATCCACAGAAACACCGGCAAGGAATGCCTTGCTCAAACCGCCCCACCAGCCTCCTTCTGCCGGACCGAAGGCGATACTGTAGCCGTATAACAGCCACAGAATGGATATTACCGCGGCGATGGAGAAACACTGCATCAACACTGACAATACGTTTTTGCTACGTACCAGGCCAGCATAAAATAAAGAGAGCCCCGGCACTGTCATAAAAAGCACCAGTGCGGTGGCTGTCAGTATCCATGCTGTATTGGCGCCGTTAAGCTCGTCCTGTGCAACAGCCAGCGCAGGAAACAGACTCAATGTGAGCGCAACGACAGCAACCGGCTTTATTGTTTTTATCTTAAACATAATGGAATTTCCCGTTTCAGAAGCCAAGGTCAGAGGGAGCAATGCTTACACAGCGGCATCGCCTGTTTCACCGGTACGGATTCGCACCACCTGTTCGAGTGCTACGACAAAGATCTTGCCGTCACCGATTTTGCCGGTGCCCGCCGCGTGACAGATTGCCTCTACCGCCTGCTCGACACGCTCGTCGGGGACAGCAACTTCGATTTTGATTTTAGGCAGAAAATCAACGACATATTCGGCCCCCCGGTAAAGCTCCGTATGGCCCTTCTGTCGCCCAAAGCCTTTGACTTCAGTGAGCGTCATACCACTGACGCCAAGCTCATTAAGTGCCTCGCGGACGTCATCAGCTTTGAAGGGTTTTATAATTGCTGTTATCAGTTTCATGGCAATTCTCCCGAAAGATCATTCAGCACTGGCGGGCTGAATGTCTGTTTCTCATTGTTTGCGCACAATCCGCGACCCGGTTTAGCGATCTGGCAGGGTGAATACCAGAGCGCAAGACAAACGCACCCTTTTTGGTCACGCACTTCGCTATAGGCACCTTTTAGGTGCGTTATGTCGTTTTAATACGTTATTTTACGTATGCTTTCGATCACCATCATGATGCAGCAAAATTCGGGCCTGATTGACGAATAATTTTGATATGAATTTACAAGTTTGTTTTTTATACATTTTTCCGGAATGGAGGAGGTCTGGCGTGAAGATGCGCAGGTAAACAAAATGCCTTCTTACGGTGCATTGGCAGACTAAAACCGAGGCACAAAATCGAGGCATAAAAAAAGGGCCACCCCGTATGGGATGGCCCTTTTCGCTTTTAAATGCCTGACAAAACGGCAGGATAGCCATTTTGCACAGCCGAAGGCTGCCCGAAGGGCGAGGCCCAGGACCGGTTTTTGCTCCTGCAAAACCGGCACTTCCGCCATCCCTGGCGGTCGGACGGGCCGAGTTCCTATGTCCGACGGACATGACCGCCATGGATGGCGGGAATGCAGAACATGCAGGAGCACTTTTCTGCTGGCAGGCTTTCCAGTGACGCAAAAAAAATCCCCGGCCTCTTTCGAGACCGGGGATTTTCCCATTTAAATGCCTGACAAAATGGCAGGATAGCCATTTTGCACAGCCGAAGGCTGCCCGAAGGGCGAGGCCCAGGAC
>OLID01000500.1_pt1 | contig 15954 bp, 15 predicted proteins | sample 1609361 | NCBI WGS metagenome assembly OLID01 (sample SAMN05416778, study PRJEB24817) | seawater metagenome | isolation source: Sea water | place: Canada:Atlantic | collected 2013-07
TTCTGCCTGTCTCGTGGGCTCGGAGATGTGTATAAGAGACAGACTCAGCGGCGGGCTGATCAGCGAGCTGGGCAACGATGCCCAAAAGCAGGCGCTGTTGGACGGCATCATGGAAGGCAAGTTGCAACTGGCAACAGCCTATGCAGAAGCTGACAGCCGTTATAACCTGGCGTCCGTCGCCACCACCGCCAGCAAGACTGCTGACGGTTATGTGATTTCGGGAAACAAGGTTGTGGTCTTTAATGGCCCTGCTGCAGACAAGCTGCTGGTGGTCGCCCGTACGTCTGGTGATAAATTTGATCGTGACGGCATTTCCGTGTTTGTCGTTGATGCCGACGCTGCCGGGCTCAGCGCCCGGGCCTACACGGCGGTTGACGGTCACCGGGCAGCAGAACTGCACCTGAACGACGTCAAGGTGGCCAATGATGCCTTGCTGGGCGCCGAAGGCCAGGCGCTGGCGGCGCTTGAAGTGGTCATCGATCGCGCCACACTGGCGGTCAGTGCCGAAGCCGTGGGCGCGCTCGCCTGCCTGTTGCAGAAAACCGTTGAATACTCCAAGACCCGCAAGCAGTTCGGTGTGGCAATTGGTACGTTTCAGGCGCTTCAGCATCGCATGGCAGACATGTTTGTTGAATGCGAGCTGGCACGTTCTATTGTGATCATGGCGGCGATGAAGCTCGACAGTTCTGCCAGTGCCGCAGAGAAAACCAAGGCGGTGGCGGCTGCCAAAAGCCGTGTGGGCCGGGCCATGCGCCTGGTAGGCCAGGAAGCTGTGCAGATCCACGGCGGTATTGCGGTGACCGACGAGCTGGATGTGGGGCATTACTTCAAGCGGGTAACAACCATCGAGCATCAGTTCGGCGATACGGACTACCAGACCATGCGCTACGCCGCGCTGTAACAGCCTGGTCCAAACACGAGGTGTTGACCAGCGTGATGCAAAAAAAGGCTGACCTGTGATCGCAGGCGGCCTTTTTTTCATCTTGATAACAGACCGTACATGGAGAAGTGACTTTGAGTGAGCTCATTCTGGTGCGACATGGACAGGCGTCATTTGGCGCCGAGTCATACGACAAACTGAGTGCGCAAGGCGCGCGGCAGATTGAAATCCTGGCCGACTACTGGCGGACCCTCGGCGATCAGTTTGATCATCTGTACAGCGGCGAGCTGAAGCGTCAGATCGAAACCGCAGAGGGCCTGCGCTCACTGGTGACTGCTCCAGATGCTATCCAGGTGCACCCGGGATTCAATGAATACAACGGCGAGCCCATCATCAGCCTGTATTTGCGTGATCATGCGGCTGCCGATGGATTCGGCGACAATGTGCAATTGCCCATCACGGATCGCAAGACTTTTCAGCTGGTACTGGAGGCCGCCACCACGCGCTGGATCAATGACACGCTGGAGGCATCGAATGCAGACGCGGGATATGAATCCTGGCGCGATTTTCAGGCCAGGGTTCATGGTGCGCTGGATGAACTGATGCAGCGACACACCGGTGGCAGTCGGGTGCTGGTATCCACCTCAGGTGGAGTCATCGCCCTGGCATTGCAGCGCGCCCTGCAGTTGCCCGATAATCAGGTGCTCGCCACCAACTGGATGGTACACAACAGCTCGGTCACCCGGCTGGTGTATGGCCGGGGCAAAGTGTCGCTGGCGAGTTTCAATAGCCTGGCTCATCTGGAGGTGCCGGCCTGGCGGGACCTCATCACTTTCAGATAACATCAATAACAGATACTGAATAAAGGAAGACTCATGACTCGGGATGCTAAACTGGCAGATTATGAACTGGTAGACCAGCCACAGCAGGTACGCGCGGGCGAAGAGCTGGATATGGGTGTATTGCGCGAACATCTGCGACCTGTACTGGGTGGTCTGGTTGACGGGCTGAGCGTCAGGCAGTTCCCCGGTGGCTACTCCAACCTGACCTATCTGCTGACCAGCGGTGATCACAAGTGGGTATTGCGCCGACCGCCATTTGGCAGCAAGGTGAAATCTGCCCATGATATGGGACGCGAGTTCCGAATCCTGACAGCACTGGATAAAGTGTTCCCTTACGCGCCCAAGCCGGTGCATTTTTGTGATGATCATAGCGTCTTGGGTTGTGACTTTTACCTGATGTCCTACATAGAAGGCATCGTCATCCGGCGCGAGTATCCGGCCGGTCTGCATCTGTCACCCGAACAGGTGCGCCAACAGTTTTTTACCCTGTTTGACGTGCTGGGCGAATTGCACTCGGTGGATCTGAAAGCCGCCGGCCTGGACAACTTTGGTAAACCTGAAGGATATGTAACGCGGCAGGTTGAAGGCTGGAGCAAGCGCTACCAGGCGGCGGTCACCGATGATGCACCGGATTTTGCGCCGGTCATGGCTTGGTTGCTTGACAAGATGCCTGCTGAAAGCGGCGTGGTAGGTGTTATCCACAATGACTACAAGCTGGACAATGTGATCTGGTCAGCCAACAACCCGTTGCAGCTGATCGGAGTGCTGGACTGGGAAATGACAACAGTCGGTGATCCACTGATGGATCTGGGGTGCACGCTGGGTTACTGGGCGCAGGCCGATGATCCGGAATTTTTCCGTCAGTACCGGGCCATGCCCAGCGACGCGCCCGGGGCACCCACCCGTGACGAAATAGTCGCCCGGTTCAGCGAACGTACTGGCATCGCTGTGGACAACATCGACTTCTATTTCTGTTTCGGCCTTTTCCGCCTGGCGGGGATCGGGCAGCAGATCTATTACCGGTATGCCCAGGGCCTGACGCAGGATCAGCGTTTTGCGCGGTTGATCGACAAGGTGCATAGTTTGCGGCAGATGTGTGAGCTGATTATTGAACGATCCCGGCTCTGAGTTCGTTTTCTGGATCTAATCTAGAGCGGCCCGGGTGGAGGGTGTGGGTCCAGGATCGGCCATCTTCTGCCCGTTCACAGCCGGCGGGGCGGAACTCGACTTCGCCGCTTCGCGGCTCAGGACTCAGACAGTCCTCCCGCTGATCGGCTGTGAACGGGCAGAAGAAAACATGGCCTGATTGATCCTGGACGCACACCCTCCACCCGGGCCTCGTGCAAGATTTGCGCCCCTGAGACTTTTGCAGGGCTCGGCACAGAAGCTCAACGAATAGCACTAGGGAAGGGATAGGGTACTGAGTTTCGGATCAATCAGGCCACGTATTCTTCCGTGCGGATGCGCCCGATCAAGCGGTAGGACTGTTTGAGTCCCGAGCAGCGCAGCTGCGAGGTCGAGTTCCGCACCGCCGGGCGCATTCGTGCGGAAGGTGGTCGATCCGGGACTCAGTACGCTAGCCCTGACCGTTCTTGATCATGCAGTTTCAGGCGCCGCTGTAAGCGTTTTTCCAGTTGCCGCGACGAAAGATGACAAGATACATCGAAGACTTGATGATGTAATCAGCGATCAGCGCCGCATAAACCCAGTAGACACTCATCTCCAGAAAATAGAACACCGCCGTCAGGATCACCCGCCCGAACAGAAAACCGGTGGCCATGATACGTGCCGGAGAGCGGGTGTCACCGGCGCCGCGCAGGGCACCCCCAAGCGTGAACTCGATGGACATCATGGGCTGGACAACCGCCACCATGATGGTGAGTGCAACAAGGTAGTCGAGCACGAGTGGGTCATTGATGAAAAAGCTGCCGATCAGGCGGGCATTGGCGCCCAGCACCAGGCCAATAGCGGCCATTGTGACAAAGGATATTTTCAGGTTTCGCCATGCCGCCTTCTCCGCTTCATCGGGTTGACCCGCGCCCAGGTTTTGACCGGTCATGGTGGCGGTGGCGATCGCAAACCCCATACCGATGACAATGGAAATGGAGAGGATATTGACGCCGATGCCGTACGCGGTAAACGCTTCCGTGCCGTATAGCGACACCACCCACATAAAAGCAATGATCGAGACATTGAAAATGAACTGTTCAATACCCGCCGGCAAAGCAATTCGGATCAACTTACGCAAGCGCTGTTTGTCCAGGAACTGCTGAGGTCGGGGTTTCAGTAGCAGGCGCTGGTTGCGCCACAGCAGGTAAAACAGCAGCGCCACCAGGGCATAGGACAGACCTGCGGCGTAGGCGGCTCCCTGGATGCCCAGTGCCGGAATGACACCGATACCGTAGACCAGCGCATAGGCCAGAACAATGTTGACCACATTGCCGATGGCGGCCACCCAGACCGGTGTCAGTGCATCGCCTGCGGCGCGCAGAGCGGCGCTGATCACGGCCAAAAACGAGAAAAAGATGTTGAAGAATATCAGCACGGTCAGATAGTGTGCGGACTGGTCCAGCATGTCGCCCTGCAGGCCAAAAATGCCCACCAGTGGCCGTGCCACCCAAGGCATGACCACGCACAACAGCACGGAGGCGATCAATGTGGCCACCGCAGACAGTTTTACGACCCGGTCGGCCTCGTCCGGATTGTTGCCGCCCCAGGCATAGGCAACCATGGCTGTAGTGCCGGCGGTGATCGAAAAAATGATCAGCTGTACCGCCATATAGATACGGTCGGCCGCAATCACCGCTGCCACGGCGTCCGCGCCGAGGGCGGCGACAATCTTGATGGCCGCCAGGTGGACAACAGACAACAGCAGATTACCGACAATGGTTGGCCCGGCCAGTTTGAAGAGGCTGAGACGCGCGCGTGGCGTGGCAGACGGAGTCGGTGACATGGGTGCAGGTTTGTGTTGGGTAGCAGTGGCCGGATATCAGGCGCCAGAGAATACGCCTATGTCCGGGATTTGGCAAATATCGCAGCCCGGGGGCTGATCGCATTGGCCCGGCTGTGGTACTCTCGATAACCGTTTATCATCAATAAGTGTGTCTGTCGAAGGAAGTCCCGGATGTCAGTAATTTCGCAGTCGTCACAATCAATGCCCGGTGTCAGCGCCGCCCCGATTGAACATACGCCCTACACGCGGTTGGTGATTCTGTGCGTGGCCTTCCTCAACGGTTTTGTCATCATGTCCATCGAACTGCTCGGTGGTCGCGTACTGGCGCCGTATTTCGGTAGCAGCGTCCATGTCTGGGGCAGTATTATCGCTGTGTTCATGCTGTCTCTTTCTCTGGGTTATCTGTGGGGTGGCAGGTTATCTCTGCGCCGACCGGGGCCTCGAGTTTTTGCGTCTTTTTTTGTGCTGGCAGCAATGCTTTGCCTGCCCATCATCTTTCTGGCTGATACTGTGATGACAGGTATTTTTGTCACCATTGAAGATCCGCGGTATGGTTCACTGCTGACGGCCATGCTGCTATATTTCCTGCCGATCTGTGTGATGGGCATGGTGTCCCCATATTCAGTGCGTTTGCTGGTGTCGTCGGAGGAGCACAGCGGCGGTGTGGCGGGCATGCTGTATTTTGTGTCTACATTGGGCAGTGCATTGGGCACGCTGGGTACCTCGTTTTATTTTGTACTCTGGTTCGAAATCAATACAGTCATGTGGGGGTGCGTCGCGGCGCTGCTGATGTGCGCAGGCGCTGTTTTGCTGACCTGTAGAAGTCCTTCAGCAGTCAGTGATACCGATAGCAATGCCAGTGCCGTTGCTGCCACGTCGGAGGTAGGCCAATGAAAAAAACCGCATTGATGTCCATAATGATGTTAGTCGCCTTGCTGGCACTTGCAATGACCATGACGCAGACACACGCCCAGCGCGAAATCATTCATGAAGAACGGTCGCAGTATCGTGATGTGGTGGTGACGGAGTTCAATGGTCAGCGCTGCATGCTGTTTAATGTGCATCGCGGTGACATGAACCAGACGTGTATGGACTTGAGCGACCCTAAACGACTTGTTTTTAACTACACCAAAATGAGTTTCGCCGGCTTGCTGCTGAATCCGGATCCGCAGCGCATTCTGGTCGCCGGGCTGGGTGGCGGTACTATTCCCATGGCCATGCGGGATCTGTTTCCGGATGCAAGCATTGATGTGCTTGAAGTTGATCAGGCCGTCGTGAATGTAGCAAAAGAGTTTTTTGATTTCCGTGAAGATGAGGCGATCACCGCCCATGTTGTGGACGCCCGGGTGTTCATCAAGCGAGCCGGGTTGCGGGGCGAGCAGTATGACTACATCGTACTGGATGCGTTTTCCGGTGAGTACATACCGGAGCACTTGCTGAGCAAGGAGTTTCTGGAAGAAGTTCAGGCTATTCTCACGCCGGACGGTGTGGTGGTTGCCAATACATTCTCATCCAGTCGGCTGTACGATTATGAGTCGGTGACCTATCAGGCGGTATTCGGTGAATTCTACAATTTCAAGCTGCCCGGCAGCGGCAATCGTCTGATATTGGCGACCAAAGGGCCCCTGCCGTCCCCGGGCGAGCTGAGGTCTCCTGCGCGCGAGCTGTATGATGCGCTTGAACCCTACGGTGTCAACCTGATGGAATACCCACCGCGGCTGACCACGCGGCCGGATTGGGATACATCGACGCGGGTACTGACCGATCAGTACTCGCCGGCCAATCTGCTTAATTGAAATTGGATGTTGGCAGCTTAGTTGCTCGTCGATTTGCGGCTTTCAAGCAACTCGAACAGCCCCATCCCTGCAAGCATGGCCGCGACAAACACGGCTGCTTTTGCTTCCCCCGCGCCCAGCGCGACCAGTGCCGGGCCCGGACAGAAACCGGCCAGTCCCCAGCCGACGCCAAAACCCAGACTGCCCACAATCAGCCTGCTGTCCAGCGAGGTTTTGGTTGGTAACCGTAAGGGCTCGCCCAGCAATGACTGGCTACGACCTCTGATAAAGGTGAATGCGACCACGCCTACTGCGATCGCGCCCAGCATGACCAGTGCCAGCGAAGGATCCCAGGCGCCGGCCAGATCCAGAAACGACAGCACTTTATCAGGGTTTGCCATGCCGGATACCAGTAATCCCAGACCAAAAACCAGGCCCGTGATAAAAGCGGTGATGAAGTGCGTTTTCAAGATATCAACCCTCAGCCTGCCAGCAGATGACGAACGACGAATACGGTCAGGAAGCCTGTGCCCATAAAGGCCAGCGTTGCCACGATCGAGCGCGGTGACAGGCGCGAAATGCCGCAGACTCCGTGACCGCTGGTGCAGCCGGCGCCGTAGCGTGTGCTGATCCCGACAATCAGGCCGGCGACGATCAGCAGGGGGTAGCCTGCATCTATCTGAATGGTCGGTAATTGGGCAAAAAACAGCCAGCCCAATGGCGCCAGCAGCATGCCGGCGACAAACAGCACTCGCCAGAGGCTGTCGCCGCGCTGGGGGCGCAACAGGCCACCGACTATGCCGGATATGCCGGCAATACGACCGTTAAAGAGAATAAACATGGCGGCTGCCAGGCCTATCAGCAGCCCACCCGCCAGTGCTGTCCATGGGCTGAACGCTACCCAGTCGATGGTCATTGCCGTGAACCCCTGTGTTTGGTTTGGGATGTTTGTTGTATTGCTATTCGCCCAGTATGGCTTTGAGCGCCGCCATGTCCGTGATCGCGATCTCCCGGCTTTTCACGGAAATAATCGCCTTTTTTTGCAGGCTGGAAAAGCCCCGGCTGACGGTTTCCAGGGTCAGGCCCAGATATTCGCCGATATCGCCACGCGTCATCTGCAACAGGAACCTGTCCGGGGAACGCTGGCAACGCGCATACCGTGTCGACAGACTCAATAGAAACGAGGCCAGTCGCTGTTCTGCCGTGTAACTGCTGAGCAGGGTATGGATCTGCTGATCCTTGACGATTTCGTTGCCCATAATGGCAAAAAATCTGCTCTGCAGGTTGGGAAGCTGATGACTCAGTCGCTCCAGCTGCGAGAAGGGTATTTCACATATAGAGGAATGTTCAAGGGCCATGGTGGAGACGCCGTGGGAACGGCTGCCAATGCCGTCCATGCCGATGATCTCGCCAGGCATGTAGAAACCGGTCACGCGGCTCTTGCCATCGCTGGTCAGTGTATAGGACTTGAAGCTGCCACTGCGCACAGCATACACGGAGCGGAACTCGTCACGCTGGCGGTACAGGTGCTCGCCTTTGCCGAGTGGGCGGTTACGTTCAATGATATTGTCGAGCTGCTGAATCTCGGATTTGTTCAGGGCAATGGGCAGACACAGGTCGCTGAGCCGACAATTGCTGCAACTGACAGCGGGATTGTGGGGACAGGGACGTGAACGCAGGGCATCGGTGCCGATGGTCTTGCCGGGAGCTTCAACAGATTGATATGTCATTGTTATCCTTCAATTGCCGACGCGTACGGTCATTATGTCGCAGCTGGCGCCGTGCAGAACCTTGTTCGCCGTGGAGCCCAGAAGCAGTTTCCAGCCAGAGGTGCCGTGGCTGCCTATGACGATCAGATCAGCGCCGATTTCCTCAGCCTTGCTGCGGATCTCGGTCGCCGCAGCGCCAGCGAGAATCTGCTGTCGCGCCGGCGGGATACCGTGTTTCTCGGCAATACCGGCCAGGCGTTGGCTGGCAATGGCCATGGCCTCTTCCTGCAATTTGGTCATGTTGATGGCATAGGCATCGATAGGGTAGGCCGCAGCAACGGGCTCCACCACGTGGGTCAGGGTGATGCGGTTGACCTCGCCACCGGCCAGCTCCAGCGCCCGTTCAATAATTCTGGTGGATTCATTCGATAAATCGACGGCGACTAAAACGCTGTGATAGCTCATGATTCTGTGCTCCCGTCGTACATGGTGTTGATTGAGATCAAAAAACGACCCACAAATCAGAGTTTAACTGAGTACCCTTGAAATGAGAAGTCGCCAGTGCTAACCGCGTTGATAAGTGTTACAGATTGGCATACTCTCGAGTTCTGCGGACCCTATAACGGAGGCTAACATGTTCAGGCTTGGCAAAATTATGGTTGTGATCGAACCCGAGCAGGACGATCAGCTTGCTTTGGATAAAGCGATTCGCCTGGCACGGCTCAGTGGCGCCAGCCTGGAACTGATTATTTGTGATCACAACGCCTACCTGGACGATGGCTTCTATTTCGATCCGCCGCAGGCGCAATTGCTGCGCAAGGAGCATGTTGAACGTAACCGGCAGCTTCTGGAAGACATGGCGCAGGTGATCAGACAGCAGGGTTTTACGGTTGAAGTGGATGCCCTGTGGGGCAATCCGTCGTATCAGAAGATTATCGAAAAAGTATTGTCCGATCAGCCTGACTTGCTGATACAGAGCACTCGCCACCACGAAAAGATTGCCCGGCTGTTGCTGTCGCACCAGGACTGGCAATTGCTGCGCTACTGCCCCTGTCCCTTGCTGCTGGTCAAGGATCTGCCCTGGCGGGAGCACCCATTGTTTGTGGCGGCCGTCGATCCGGTGCACAGTAATGACAAACCTGCTGATCTGGATCATCAACTGACAAGCGTTGCCCACGCGCTGGCGAAGCTCACGGGCGGTGAAATGCGTCTGTATCACTCCTGTTACCAGGCGCCGGTATCCGGCGTTTATCCGGTGGTAGTTGACAAGAATCTGTACCGCGCTAAAACTGCCGACCTGCTGGCTGCTCTTGAGCTGCCGGATGACGCGCTGTTCATCAGTGATGAGCCGGTAGCGCAGGCACTGCCAGCCTATCTGCGCCAGCAGAACGCTGGCGTGCTGGTGATGGGCGCTGTATCGCGCTCAGCGATTGACCGGTTTTTTGTTGGTAGCACAGCGGAAAAGCTGCTGGACAGGGTTGACCAGGATGTACTCGTGGTCAAGCCCGCCGGCTTTACAGATAAGGTGAAAAAAGCCAGGCCAGAGAATCTCTGATGCGGGTTGGCAGACTGCGCCGGTTCAGGTCCTCAAGCGTGACGGGCGTAGCCCGTTCGGCTTTGCTGGCGTAATAAGCACCAATGCGGGCGTTGACGTCCCGCGAGAACAGCTCGACTCCCAGTTCGTAGTTCAGCCGCAGGCTGCGTGGATCGATATTGGCCGATCCTATCAGTGTATAGCTGTCATCGATCAGCAGCAGCTTGCTGTGCACAAACGGCGCCGGTTGATAGCGAATATCCAGGCCAGCTTCCAGTAGCTGACGCAGTGTGTTCTGCATGGCCCAGTGCGCCGCCGCGATGTTATTGTGCCCGGGCAGCAGGATCTGAATGGCGACGCCGCGCAGGTGCGCAGCGATCAGTGCGCCAATGATGTCGAAGGTGGGCAAAAAGTAGGGGGTCATAATGAGCACCCGGGAGCGGGCAGCAGAGATGACGCCCAGCATCAGGTTATTGAGTTTGTCGATATGCTTGTTGGGCCCGTCAAGAATCAGCCGGCTCCAGACCTGGGCATCAAGTGCGTTGACATTGCTACCCTCAAAGGCGGCTGGGGGTTTGCTGTTGGTACAGTAATACCAGTCTTTCCAGAATGCCCATTCCAGGTCATCAACAATTTCACCCTGCAGGCAAAAGTGCATGTCCAGGACCCGCCCCGGATTGTCCTGATTGTCGGCAAGGTGGCGGTCGCCGATATTCTGACCGCCGGTAAACGCCCGTTTGCCGTCTACTATCAGCAGCTTGCGATGACTGCGCAAGTTTATATTCAGTGACGGTGGTATCAGCTTCAGGGGATTGAAACGGGCAAAGGCAATGTTTCTTGATTTAAGAGCCCCACCGATACGCGGGAAATTCATCATCTCGCCCAGTCCGTCAACAATTACCTTGACCTCAACACCTCGTTTAACGGCCGCAGCCAGGGCGTCAGCAATCTGCAAGCCACTGGTGTTGTGATCAAAAATATAGGAGGCGAGCAGAATCCGTTTTTGCGCTGACGCTATCGCCTTTAGCATGGCGGGGTAGAGTTGCTCGCCGTTTTCCAGCATGTCGAGCTGCGTGCAGGCGCTCAGGCCTTTCCGTGTCAGTACCTCGCCGACTGTTGACAGTGGCCGGAAATCGGTGCCGGGCGGGTCGCAGATGGTGGACAGTGCGTCCCGGTTGAGTTTGCTATCGTAGTCCTTTCTGGCGCGCGTGAGCACGCGGTTGATGCCGAACAGATAGTACAGAACAGGGCCGCCCAGGGGCAGGATGATGCACAAGGCTATCCAGCCAAACGCTGCTTTCGGGTCACGCTTGTTCAATAATGCATGGCCAGCGGTGAGCAGGCCGACAGCCAGCAACAGGAGGGGTAGTAACCAGACCAGCGTGTCGTTTGTCATCATCCTTCCTGTAGGCCTATGCGTTGCTCAGGCTGACTTCCGTTGTCATGGCGCAATGGTCGGAGAACTCGCGCCAATGGTTGCCGGATAATGTGTCGCAGGCATGAATGTCAAAACCGCGCAGATAAATTCGGTCCATGGGCAGAACGGGCAGAAATGCCGGAAAGGTTCTGGCGCAGCTGCCGTTGACCGCTTCATGGGCTTCCACGATACCCAGGCGAGTCAGCAGGGCCCGGTGCGTCATCAGTCGCCAGTCATTAAAGTCTCCCGCAATGATCAGCGGCGCGTCAGCGGGAATAGACCGTCTGACATGTTCGATAAGGCGGGACGTCTGCAGGCGTCGTTCTCTTTCAAACAAGCCGAAGTGTATGCAGATCAGGTGAATATTGTTGGCAATGACACCATGCAGAAAGCCGCGCTGGGAAAAGTTGACGAATGATGCGTCAATATTGTCCCAGCTCAGGAAGGGGTTGGCGCTGAGTATGGCATTGCCGTGGTGGCCATGTTGGTAGATGGCATTTTTGCCGTAGGCATGATGCGTCCAGACCGTGTCGGCCAGGTATTCGAGCTGGGTCTCGGCGGGCCAGTGTTGCACACTTTTGCGATGTTTCTGATTGTCACCGACAACTTCCTGCAAAAATACCAGATCCGCCTTGCTGGCGCGCAGCTGTTCGCGTATGTGGGACAGCACCAGACGGCGGGGACCCATCGCGAAACCTTTGTGGATGTTGAGCGTCAGGATTCTTAAATGCGTTCCGGACATGGCTGGGGAGGTTACCTGTTAAGTTTCATGATGAGAACATCGCATGGTGTATCGTAAAGGATCTTTTCCGCCGTGCTGCCAATAATGACGCTCTCGACCACATTGCGTGACAGGGCGCCGAGCACCAGTATATTGGCGCGGTCTTTGCGGATGGCCTGCAGTAGCGTTTTAATCAGGTCGCCGCGGGTCATGGTCACCTGGTCTTCGCTCAGGCCGTGGCCGGCGATAAGTGCCCGGATACGGGTCCAGTGAATCTCGCGTATTTCCCTGACGAAGTCTTCAGCATCAACTACTTTAGGAAACATTGAACTCAGGTCCGGGAAGTAACAATGAAACACCCGGGCATTAAGTTGCAGTGAGGTCGCCAGGCTTACTGCCGTGTCAAGTAGCAGGTGGTCGAGCTGGTTTTGCTGGGACTTGCTGTGCAGAGGGTCTACGGCGGCCATGATGGCGCCGTCCTCGGCCCAGGGGCGTGCCTTCACCAGCAGCAAGGGCGAAGGGCAGTTTTTCACCAGTTTCCAGTCAGTGTTGGTGATCAGGATGCGAGACAACGCCGACTTGGTCTGCACGCTTTTCAGGGTCATGTCGGGCTTGAATTCGCGTATCTTGCGAAGAATAACGGTGGCGCTGTTTTTGTCGGTGCTAAAGTAAGTGTCCGCGTCGATGCCCTGGACTGCAAAGCGGGTTTGCAGGGCTGCCAGTCTGGACTGGTAGTGTTCGGTGAAAAGCTGCTTTTGGGTGCGGAAGAACCGGGATGCCGGGCGCTGTTCCAATTCGCTGTCCTGCGGCAGTACATTGGCCTTGTTCATCAGCAGCAGGACCTGTGCCTTGCTGTTGAACGCCAGCAATATCGCCCGCTCTATGACAAAGTCGCTGTCGTTGTCAGGGTCAACAATGACCAGTAGTTTTTTCAGGTTTTTCACAGTGTTGCTTGCCCCGCCGCGTATCGCTGATTCAGCGGTTCATATTGGGTAAACAGGGTCCTGCTTGTCAAGTCGGGCGCGCCGGAACCGTGATTCAGGCCTGTTTGAGAGGGGCGAGCCTGTCCAGCACATATTGTGGCAGCGCGAAGGCGGCGTGGTGCAGTTCCGGAGTATAGTACCGACTGCGGATACCGCTGGCATGCCAGCGTGAGCGCAATGTGGATAAATCCGTTCTGCGCAGTGAGGGGTCGTCGCTTGCCCAGGCGAAGGTCATGATGCCACCCACGTAGGTAGGTACAGCAGCCCCATAGAAATGCCAGTCCTTGTACAGACGGTTAAGCCGGGCTGCCGTGTTGGTAACTTCATCGGTCTGCATGAACACCACGCCATTTTGCGTCACCAGAATGCCACCCGGGTTCAGGCAGCGTTGGCAACCGGCGTAAAAATCCTTGCTGAACAGAATTTCACCGGGGCCCTGTGGATCGGTGGAGTCGGAAATGATCACGTCGAAGCGCTGATCCGTAGTCTGCACAAAATCGAACCCGTCCCCGATGACGATATTCGCACGCGGGTCGTCGTAGGCACCGTCGCTATGTGCCGGCAGATATTCTCGGGCCATATCGATCACTGCCTGGTCAATTTCAACCTGAGTGACGTGGGTAACCGAGCTGTGCCGGCAGACTTCACGCAGGATGCCGCCATCGCCACCTCCGATGATAAGCACGCGCAACGCATTGCCGTGGGCCATCAAGGGTACATGGGTCAGCATCTCGTGGTAGATGAATTCGTCACGCTCGGTGGTCTGCACGATTCCATCCAGCGCCATCACCCGACCGAACTGGCGGTTTTTGAAAATCATCAGGTGCTGGTGGTCAGTCTTGTGTTCGAACAGCACTTCGTCGATGGCAAAGGATTGGCCATAACCTGTATAAAGTGTTTCCGTCCAGTAACGAGCTGACATCCGGCGTCTCCTGTGATGACAAGGTGGGCATTACAACGATAGGGGGCGAGCGGGGCATGTCCGCCCGCCGGTCGGCGCGCGGACAGTCAATATGACAGGTGTTACTCTTCGGTTGCAGGGTCGGTCAGGCCGCGCAACTGTTCACCGACAGTCACCCGCGTGGGACGGAACGCTTCCTTGAGGATAGGTACCGCTTTTTCCGGCTGGGCATCGCCGCACATGAAGATATCAAAGGCTGCATAGCCGCGCTCGGGCCAGGTGTGCACGCTGATATGCGACTCAGCCAGCACAGCTACGCCGGAAATGCCGCCGTTGGGCGTAAAGTGATGCATGTGGATATGCAGCAGGGTGGCGCCGCAGTGGTCTACACAATCACGGAAGGCCTTTTCCATGGTGTCGAGGTCGGTCAGGTTCTCAGCGCCCCAGAAGTCAATCAGCAAATGCGTACCGGCAAATTCCAGGCCATTGCGGTGAATAAAGTGATCTTTCGCATCGTCCGCGGGCGCACCGGTGAAAGTAGGCCATTCACTCTCGTTCGCGCTGGTGTCGGTTGGTTTGAGAGACTCTTTAATGGAGGAGATTGTGCTCATAATCCGGGCCCCAAAAAAAGCTGGCGGTGAACTTATAAACCTGCGTTTTGCTGCGACTAAACAGTATTCGTCGGGCTATAAGCCTCCACACCATGCGTGGTAAATTTATCAATGACGGTCTGGCTGCTCGAGGCTTTTTATTCGAGAAGTGACAGAGGGAACGCAGTTTATGGATTTTTGGCTGAAATACAAGTGAATTCTGCGTTTTTTTGCCGTTCAAGCGCTGATTTTGCACGTTAAAGAGCTGTTAAGGGCACGGAGGATATTAGTGCGGTTTTTGAGACCGCCCAGCGGCCGGCGGGTGCTGTCTTGCGGAGACGCCCGTGAATCCATCCCTGGAGGGCTCGGATGCGACAACCGTCTGACCGCCATGGATGGCGGGAATGCAGGTTTTGCAGGAGCAAAAACCTGCCAAGGGTCGCATACGCTCCTTAAGCCAGCACCCGCCACCCTCTGTGCTATTGCAAGCCTGGGAGGGTATATCCTCCGTCCCCTTTAATGTCAGGAAGCGTCCTTGATCATGTTGCGGGCGATGATGATCTGCTGGATCTGGCTGGTGCCTTCATACAGACGGAACAGGCGCACGTCGCGGTAGAAGCGTTCGACGGCGTATTCGGAGATATAACCGGCGCCACCGTGGATCTGCACGGCACGGTCAGCGACGCGGCCAACCATTTCTGTGGCGAACAGCTTGCAGGCCGCCGACTCGGTACTGATGTTTTTGTTCTCGTCACGCATGCGCGCCGCGTCCAGTACCATGCATTTGGCTGCGTAGCTCTCGGTTTTGGAGTCGGCCAGCATGGCCTGGATAAGCTGGTGTTCGGCGATGGCTTTGCCGAACTGCTTGCGCTCAATCGCGTAGTGCAGGGCATCATCAATCAGGCGCTCGGCAATGCCGACGCTGAAGCCGGCAATATGCAGGCGGCCGCGGTCGAGTACCTTCATCGCAGTGATGAAACCCTGGCCTTCCTCACCAATCAGATTGGCGGCCGGGACGCGACAATCTTCGAAGATGACGTCGCAGGTCAGTGACCCGGCCTGGCCCATTTTCTTGTCGATGGCGCCCAGGGTGATGCCGGGTGTGCCCTTTTCCACAATGAAGGCCGAGATGCCGCGCGCGCCCTTGATATCGGGGTTGGTGCGCGCCATCACATTAAAGGTATCGGCCACCGGTCCATTGGTAATATAGCGTTTGGTGCCATTGATGATGTAGTGATCGCCGTCGCGCACTGCCGTGGTTTTCAGCGCGCCGGCATCGGAACCGACGTCCGGTTCGGTCAGGCAGAAGCAACCGACCCACTCACCGCTGGCGTATTTGGGCAGGAATTTCTGCTTCTGTTCTTCTGTCCCGTCAAATACTACCGCCGCTGAACCAATGCCATTATTGGTGCCGAGAATGGAACGGAACGCCGGTGATGTGCGACCCAGCGCCATCGCTACATGGATCTCTTCTTCCATGGTCAGACCCAGGCCGCCGTACTCCTCCGGAATGGTCATGCCAAACAGGCCAAGCTCTTTCATTTCCTGAATAATATCGTCAGGAACCTTGTATTCTTCGGCTACCTGCTGCTCTGCGGGAACCAACCGCTCGCGAACAAAACGATCAACAATATCAATAAGTTGATTCA
>OLID01000504.1_pt1 | contig 15866 bp, 15 predicted proteins | sample 1609361 | NCBI WGS metagenome assembly OLID01 (sample SAMN05416778, study PRJEB24817) | seawater metagenome | isolation source: Sea water | place: Canada:Atlantic | collected 2013-07
CGTCAACGCTGCTGGCATCGGTAGATGCAGCTATCGCGGCCGGTGATCTGGAACGCGCGGCGGCGGTCAGCGAGCGCGCGCTGAGAATCAATCCGCGTGATGCCAGCATCTGGTATCGACTGGCAAGTATCCGTTATCAGCAGCAGCGCTACGCTGACGCTCGCGGGCTGGCGGCACGGGCGCTCAGTTACGCCAGTAACGATACCGCGCTGCAACGGCAGATCAACGACTTGCTGCAGCAGTTGAACAATATCTGATGGCGCCAGGTGTTCCTGTCTGATGTCAGGCTGGGCAATTATCAAGGGAATTGTGCGCACAGAGGCCAAGCATGAGCGTAAACCGGGAAAGGAATCAGAGACGCACAGCCTCGGATGAGGATCACCAGCAACCGGAAGACCTGGAAGGCATGCTTGACCTGTTACGGGATACTGCGGCTGACAACGATGCAGTGGCAATAGGTGACGTTCTGGATAGCATTGGTCGGCGGTCATTCGGGCCCGTGGTACTGCTGGCAGGGCTGGTGACGCTGGCACCTATTGTTGGAGACGTACCCGGCGTACCCACCATGATGGGGCTGATAGTGTTACTGTCCGTGGGACAGCTGGCGCTGCGTGCAGAGCATTTCTGGTTGCCGGCGTGGTTGCTGTCGCGATCAGTGGCAGCCAAAAAAATGCGCAGGGCAGTCGACGCGATGAGAAAGCCCTCGCGCTTTATTGACCGCTTACTCAAGCCGCGATTGACCATGCTGGTTCAGGGTGGCGCAAGGTACGCCGTGGCGCTGGCGTGCGGCGCCACGGCGATGTTGACACCCGCCATGGAATTCATCCCCTTCAGTGGCAGCGGAGCGGGATTGATCTGGACACTGTTCGGTCTGGCCATGATCACTCGCGACGGGCTGGTGGCGCTGCTGGGGTATTGCCTTACCGGTGGCGTGGCCGCCATAATCGTCACAAACCTGGTTTGATGCTGCTGGCCGTGGGCGCGGCAGTCCGGGTATTGTCAGGCGTCCGCGGATTTGCCAGTGCAGAAGAGTTTCTTTAGTATAAGACGAGGTTTGGGTGCAATACTGATATACTCACCGCAAAAGGAGACAGGATATGGCGACTGCAAAGAAACAGGGATCGGAAGCAGAACTGGAAGCAAGCAAACAGTCGGCTCGTGAAGCGCTGGAGAGGTTGCTTGAAGCGAAAGATCATTTTCGCCATGCGGCAGAGATAGCCGGCCTCGATGCCAAGGCGGAGGCGCTCGACCAGCTGGTCAAGGGCAAGGACAAAGCCGATGACCTGACGCGCTACGCCGTCGAATACGCCAAGGAAAAACCTGCGCAGGCACTGGCGATAGCCTTCCTCGGCGGTTACATTCTGTCGAAGATTTTTTCCAGAGATTGAAGCGCGCAAGATGAGCGACGAGCATCGTGAGCCGCCGATACTGCCCGATAAGGACGCTATTGGCGGCAATGCGCAGGACGAACTCCATGCATGGCTGACCTGGCTAAAACAACTGGGTGCGCTGGGCGGCGCTCTTTCGACCCTGGCAACGGCCGAAATCAGGCTGGCCGCGGGTGATTTGCACCGATTGCTGCTGGTTTCGCTACTGCTTCTCCCCATGTTCATCATTACCTGGTTAGGCCTGTCGATGTTGGTATCCTGGCTGGTCTTTACCCAAAGCACCATTGCTGGCGCCGGACTGTTTACCTTTTTTGTGATGCAGGCAGGCGCTACGCTGTACATGTGGACGCTGTTCAAAAAATACCGTCGCAGTCTGACCCTGCCGATGACCCGGCAATATCTGGATGAGATCGTCGAGGACATGAAAAAATGACCCGTGGCGAGCAGGTCCTTAGAGTCGTAAAGGCGAGCCGGGTTGTCGAGATTGAGCACCTGCGTTGCCAGCACCTGGGCCAACGCCCGGTCAGAACGTTTCGGCGCCACCAGGCCTGGATTATCCCTTGTTGTGGGTTTGTCGCTGGTTTCGTAGCTGGCAGCGCTATTGGCCGGACGACAGTGTCTGCGCTGTTGTCGACAGGAGTGGCCGCAATCCGATTGCAGCCTGTAGTCTCACGATTTCTGGCAAACAGATAGTCAACTTGGCACCAACACTTGAGTAGCACAGGAATGGATCAACAAAGGGATGATCAGGATAGCCTCCAACCTGTGCTGCCGGTCAGGCTGATAACACGCATAATGCAGGGTATGCTGGCCCTAGCATTGCTGTACACCCTCTACTTTGCCAAGACTCTGCTGGTACCGATTGTGGTGGCGCTGCTACTGACGCTGCTATTAATTCCGGCGGTGAACTTTTTTCACCGATATCATATTCCCCGAGCGGTATCGGCAATTTTGCTGTTGTGCCTGATGGCGGTGCCGTTCACATTGCTGGGTATGGAATTGGCCGGGCCTGTGCAAAAATGGGCTCAGCGCCTTCCCGAGCTGTCGGCGACCTTCACACAGCAGATCGACACCATGACATCCGCCTGGAGTGCATCGCCTGAGGATGAAGAAGAAGATGCCTCACGGGCTTTCTTTTCCCGCCTGTTTGGCGGCGACGATGTCGAGGCAGAACCGGAAGAGGACAGCAACGCAGTCACGGAACGAATTACCCAGGGTGGTGTTGAGCTTATGATTTACATGCTCGCCGCGACACCGATATTTCTGGCGCAGCTGGTGACCTGTCTGACCCTGACCATATTCCTGCTGGTGTTCGGTGCGCGTCTGTTTGATTCCGCTATCCGCTACCTGCCTCAGGTGACTGACAAAAGCAGTGCACACGGGCTGATAGATAACCTTGAGCGCGAACTGTCGCGTTACATTCTTACGGTCAGCGTGATAAACGCCCTGTTAGGGCTGAGCACGGCGGGCGCCTTGTGGCTGATCGGCGTTGAAGATGCGCTGTTATGGGGGGTTCTTGTTGGCCTGCTCAATTTCGCGCCATACGTTGGCATGTTTATTGGTCTTAGCCTGCTGTCGCTGGCGGGTCTGGCGCAATATGGTTTTGTGCCGTTCGCCATGGTGCCAGCACTGGTCTATTTCGTCATCAATGGTATTGAGGCGCAGTTCGTCACCCCGATGGTGTTGGGCAGACACATGCGTCTTAATCCGCTGGTGTTGATGATCTGGCTGATCATCTGGGCATGGTTATGGGGCGTAGTGGGGGTGCTGCTGGCAGTACCGCTGCTGGTCTGTATCAAGCTGGCCGCCAGCCAGTTGAATGTCCCTGGTCACTGGATCCGGATTATCGAAACCCGCGCGTGAGCCGATTGTGAAAGCCAACGTCCGAGAATGCCTTTATTGTGGCCTGCTGAACACGCAGCCTCCAGGTGATATTGCCGACCGTCATCTCGAGCCGTTATGCGTCAAGTGCGACAGCCCACTGTGGGGTCAGAGTGATGGTTCCACGGTGACGGTCGACATTGCCCATCAGCATGAAACCGTGCCGCAGGCGCTGGTCAAATTCAGTGACGCACTGCAGCGCAGCTGGCGATATACGCATGCCGAGCATCTTCGACTTATCGTCGGTGGCGGGCTGATCAGGGATGCTGTGCTTGGAGAGCTTTTCTTTTTGCAAAGCAAAGGCACGATTCTGGACTGTATTGAAGAAAACCGCGGCGCGGTTCTGGTCCGTATTCGCGCTCCCCTGCAATGAATATCTGTGCGCAGGTCAGCGACGCAGGGCCCGATAAATGCCGCTGACGCCCGCCCCGACACCCTGAACGACTGCCCTGGCGGCTACCCAGAATGACAGCCGCGCGCGTTGTCCCCAGGACAGGCCGGCGCTGGCGCGCCAGGACTGCAAATGCTTGCGGAACCAGGGCCGGCTGTGAGCATAGGCTGACGCCCGCCGCGATACCCGGGTTAACAGCAATGCCGCCAGAAACAGGAACAATACACCCGGGATGATGGGCAGAATCAGGCCGACGATGCCAATCAGCACAAAGCCGACAATGAATATCAGGGCTATGACCTTGGCGTACAGTGGTAGCGGACTAAAATGGGGTGTAGGTAGGTGCACAATCACGCTCCTGAAAATTTCGATATGTCAGATAGACCGCCCGCATGGCGTTCTTCGTGCATTATACCTAGCAGTGTTTGTGCCAATTATTAAGTTCTTGAAAAATAAGAATTTAATAATTCGAAGTTGTTCCCGGTTAGCGTCAAAGCCCAACAGTTGGCGTGTTTGACGCTTCACTGGCGGGCCAGATAGGCACGGGCGCGTATGAGTGCCGGGCGCTCGGCGTCGGCGCTCGCTGCCACCTGCAGTAGTTGCTGGTAGTAGTTTTGCGCCGTTTGCCTGTTTCCAGCCTTATCAGCCGCCTGGGCGGCGCCCTGGAGCGCCAGAAAGCGGTTCGGTTCTTTCTGCATGGTGGCCTCGAATTCGACCAGAGCGAGTTCGGGCTGACCTGCTGCCAGCAACATCGTACCCAGCAGCTCCCGGGCCGGTGCCAGTGGGCCCGGAGACACTGCGGATTTGTCGGTGCCATCCTCGGTCTGCGCTGCCGCGCGCAATAGCGCGATGCCCTGGTCTTGGTCCCCCTGTGCAAAGCTTACCCAGGCTTGGGCTACCTGCAGTTGTATGTCGATCTGTTCACTCCAGTAGGCATCACGATTGGCTTCGGCACGCCCCTTCAGTATTGCCAGCATGTCCAGATCATCCTGAGCCGCCTGCAGCTCACCAAGCCGTGCGGCCCCCAGCGCACGCGCGAAATGCGTCATGGCCTGAGTATGGGGTGTGGATTCAGCCGGATTGACAGTGAGGGCGGCCGCTGCGGCAAAATCTTCCCGCTCCAGAGCGTAACGTGCCGGTATTGCCGCAATGGCAAAGGCGCCGGCCTGGGTTGCCCCGACAGCGGTTATATTGACCTGTTCAGTTAATGACAGGGCGCGTTCAACTACAGCTGCGGCGGCCTCGTCCCGGCCCATTTGCAGGTAGGCGTAGGCCTGATAGTCCAGCGCATGCAGTTCGGAGCCGACGTCATTGTCATTGCGGGCCGCCTGGGCAGCGCGCAGGTTGGTGTCCACGGACGCCTGCCACCTGCCCACACGGGTGAAAGTATGTGATGGCATATGCAGCGCGTGAGGCGCATCCGGTGCCAATGACGCATAGACCTCGGCGGCATTCAGCGCCCGCTCTGCCAAAGGTGGATGATCGTAGGCGTGGATGATGTAGTGCGCCAGACCAGGATGTTCGGGGTTTTCCTCGAACAAAGGCTCCAGAATTCCGGCAGCCTGCAGCTGCCGGGCGTAGGTTTTGTCGCTGGCCTGTGCGTTCTGGTTGATAGCCAGCGCGTAAAATATCTTGGCTTCGCGATCATTGGGATAAGCGTCAGTCAGCGTTGCCATGGCGTTTTCGTAGGCCAGCGTGCGCTGATATTGAGTAGCGGGCTGGTTGTCGGCAAACAGCTGCGCGACAGCGTCGATATACATTGCTTCTCTTGGTGTCGGAGAGCCGGTCTGCTGTGCATCGTTAACCGCTGCCCGGCCACGCTCGAGCTGCGGGACGTTGCGTTGGCCGGCAAACGGGTTTCCCCAGTGACTCAGAGCCATGCCCCAATGGGCCATGGCGCAATTCCTGTCCACAGCCAGTACGGCATTGAACGCGTCAATCGCTTCCGCAAACCAGAAGGAATGCATCAGCGCCACCGCACGGTCAAAATCGTCGGCAACAGAGTCTGCACACGAGGTCTGAAATTCGACGTTCTCACTGCCGATCTGACTGGCCTGCTGTGAACTTTGGTCAGCGTGCTGAGCATCGGCAAATGGGCACAGAGCCAAGGCACACATGGCAATAGCAAGTGGTTTGGGGCGACGTTTCATGACGATTCTCCTCTTTATACGCTACTCTACCACTCTCGCGACCTTAATGGGGACAGGGGGAATATAAACTGCTCAAGGCCGGTCGCTATCTGTTCCCGCCATATTGGCCCTCCAAACGGCCAGGTGGTCGGTGCTTTTTCCGAGGAAATAGAAAATATTTATTAACAAAATCATGTTGGTGCTGGACAAACTCAATAATTAACGTGAGAATGCTGCAGCAGTGGAAAAACAATGACGATAACCAGTGGGGCAGACGGTATGCGGAACCTGACACCAACACTCATAGCGATACTCCTGATTGCCGCGGTCACTACTGCGCAAGCACAGGACTTGCGCGGCTCGCGGGAGTCCATTACCCAACAGCACCAGCATGCGGTCACGTATGGTTACACATTCGTTCAGACGTCCAGTCAGGTCGCCGGCCTTGTTGACGCCGGGGAGCTGGTCCGTGTCAGCGCCAGCCGTACCATGACGCTGCACAATGTGTCCTATCCTTATGCACGTCCGGCTGTGCGGACCCTGATTGAGCGTCTGAGTGCCCAGTATTTTAACGCCTGCGGCGAAAAACTCACAGTGACCAGTCTGACGCGGCCCATCGCCCGTCAACCAGCAAATGCATCAGACGATTCGGTTCATCCGGCAGGCATGGCGGTGGACTTGCGCATCCCATCAAACGGTCGGTGCCGGGCGTGGCTGGAAAGCACGCTGTTGTCACTGGAAACAAATCATGTGCTGGATGTCACCCGTGAGCGACGTCCGCCGCACTATCACGTCGCGGTTTTTCCCGAAACCTACAGCAATTATCTGGCAGGCATGAACGGTCAGAGCCGGGAATATACTGTCCGGAGTGGCGATACGTTAACAGCAGTCGCTGCCCGGATGAACACGACGGTTGCCCGGTTGCGGGCTGCCAACGGACTGCGTAGTGACCTGATCCATATTGGTCAGCGCCTGTCGGTGCCTGCTGATTCAGGTGGTTCATCCGCATCCGCTGTCGCCAGTGCGAGTTCGGCACCGATGGTTCGCGAGGTGACGCACAAAGTGAGGCAGGGCGAAACGCTGTGGCGCATCGCCAGTCGTTACGAAACCAGCGTCGACGTCTTGCGCCGTCAGAACGATCTGGCTGGGGATCTGCTCAGAATCGGTCAAACCCTGCGTGTTGTGCTGGATGGCTCTTAGCTGACAGGCGAGCTGGATTGCGTTAGCAGCCTGGCCAGCTGTCGGGAACGACAAAATGGCGTCCGGCCTCGTGCCACAATCCTGTCGCAGTGTCGAACGTCAGTGTCGCCATCAACCGCGGCGTATTGCTGATTTCTATTTCCCGGAATATATCTGCTATTGCGTCCGCCTCGGGCGCCTGTGGTTGTGACCAGGGGCCAAGCCAGTCCGGCTTGCGCAGTATTACCCAGGTATCGGTATCTGTTCGCTGGCAGGCATCGCTTAGCGACAACCAGCGACCGCGCAGATGGTTGGCGTCCGCGGATACGGGTGTTGGCAACTCGATATCAAAGGGGTAAAAAAGATAACCGGGCATGAATATGCGGCTGACGGAGGGTGGCTCGATGTCGGCTGCAGCGAGCGTATCAAGTGTTTCCGGTAGCCGGCAGCGCTGACTTTGCAGGTGCAACATGCGTTCGGATTTAAGGTCCAGTCGGTCGCGCGCGTTGGGTCCGTACCAGCGGACTCCAATCGGGTTGTTATATGGATATCCCAGATAAAACTTTATTGCGATTTCATGGTGCTCATTGTCGCCGGTGTGTGGATTACGGACGACAAAATCCAGCTCACCCAGAGTGACTCCGCCGGCGCGGACCGGCAGGTTTCTGGCGACCACGGTCCAGCCCAGCAGGTCGCTCAGCAGACAATCATAAAGCTGCTCCGTGTACAGCCCCAGTCGGTAGTGCGGTTGCTCGCATAATACACCGGGCCCGGCCTGGGGGTGCTGGTCCCAGTGCCTGAGAATATGCACCGTATTGTCCGGTAGCCACTGCGACGGTCTGAAACTTAGCGGACTGTTGATGAGTTGTGGGGCCTGGCAGAGCCAGGCCAGATGCCGAACTGCTGGTGTTTTGAATGTGGCAGCAAGGTCTGGTGTCAGACGCGCGGCACGTACTGTCAAGCAGTCACATCCAGCAACGTGCCGATCATGACGTCAGACGCACTGACCACCCTGGCCGAGGCATCAAACAAACTCTGGCTGGTGTGAACTTCAAGCAAGGGCTGAGCAAAACCGCTCACCGCGGCGTTGATGTCGGCACCGGCGTCTTCTGTCCGGATATTCAGGCGGGCGATGTCGGTGGCTGCCTGCGTTGTAGCCCGGTATGCACTCTGCATGCCGGCCAGGCCATATTGCATCGAAGAATTGATCATCCTGACTCCCCGCCAAGCGTTTCGAGCAGACTAGTCTGTCCCGGGTATGAGGTCAAGACCGGCGATAGTGGTGCCTGCGCCACTGGTCTCAGGCCTGGTGCATTGCAAGGGTATCGCAGTGCTGATATTGCTGCTGCTACGCCAGCAAGGTATGCTTGCTGCGGTTTGGGGCGACGGGCGTCCTTGTCGGGATTTTTTGCATGCTGTTGTGGGCCGTTCCTTCCTTGCTGGGAACCTGCATTTCATTATATATGTCGGTATACGCCTTGCGGCGCATTCCGGTGCCGACCGGTGCCTACGTGTCGGCATTCGCCGCTGCCATGGCCTGGTGGTGCGCCATGCAGTGGATGAGCATGTTGTGGCACAACCTCGACTACCGTTATCTGATGGCCCAGCTGCAATATTTCGGAGTTGCCACGGTGCCTGTGCTGTGGCTGTCTGTCGCGCTGTCTTACAGTGGCCATAATGCTTTCCTGTCTCGTTGGTCACCCTTGTTATGGGTGGTGCCGATAATAACCATGGCCATGGCGATGACCAATGAATTCCACGGCCTGCTGTGGCAACGCTTTGAGCTCATTCCCGGTGCGCCGGGTCTGTTGATTGAATACGGTCCCTGGTTTCGCGCCTACGTTGCCTGGTCTTACATGGCGGTGCTGGCCGGCACCGTGCTTATCTGCCTGCGAATCGGTCTGGCGCCGCTGTACAGGGCGCAGCTCCTGGCGGCCATTATGGCGCCTCTGGTGGTGCTGGCCATCAACCTGCCGTTCATTATGGGCTACCGGTATCTGCCCATTGATCCGACCCCTATTGGTTTTGTCGCGGCGGCTGCGCTGATGCTGCTGGCTACCCGCAGACGACTGTTCTCCGCAGTGCCGGTGGCACGACGCTTGACCATGGACAACATCAGTGATGGTGTCATTGTCATTGACAACGCCGACAACATAGTCGATTCCAATCCGGTAGCGCGTGACATGCTGGGCGATAAATGCGTGCACATTGGCAAGGCACTGCCAGGTTTTCTGGCAGGAAAACTGAAGTGGGCCAAGGGCGGGCAATCCGATATCACCCTGGCTGACGGACGTTGTCTGAATGTCAGGATATCGGACGTGACCACACAGAGTCATGCAAAAACAGGGCGAGTGATTCTGCTTCGCGATGTCACCCAGGAGCGTGATGCCCAGCGTAAACTGATGGCCGCGGAAGAGGAAATGCGGGCGCTGAATGAACAGCTGCGTATGATTGCCAATACGGACGATCTGACCCAGCTGGCGAACCGGCGACGCCTGTATAACGTTTTGAACCATGAATGGGAGCGGTCGGAACGGTACCAGCGACCGCTATCGATCGTGCTGTTTGATTTTGATCGATTCAAAGAGATCAATGACAGCTATGGGCATCAGCTGGGCGATGAAGTGTTGCGACAGGCATCGCGCAAACTGAACCTGGTTACCCGCCCGGCTGATTTGCCGGCGCGCCACGGTGGTGAGGAATTTGCACTGTTGCTGCCCGAGACGACGCTGGCGCAGGCGGTGGACGTGGCCAGTAAGGTCCACAAGGCATTGTCCGAAATCGTTTACACCGACGCCACCGGCAACCACAGTTTCTCGGTGACAGTCAGCCTGGGCGTCGCCAGCAAGGAAGCTTATGATGCCTTCCCCGATGCCATGGTGGCGCGTGCCGACCGTGCGATGTACCTGAGTAAAAATACCGGTCGCAACGGCGTCAGTGTGGCGAGCGGCGACTCGCTGGAAAGAATCAGACCCTGATCGTTTGGCCTGATTGTTAGTGGGAGCCAGGGAAGCAATAAACTTCCCCGGTTTGCGCTCATCAGGACAACGGTGTTTTCAGTTGTCGATAGAAGCTTTCACATTTTTCGCCCTGGTTCTCCGGCGACTGTGTCAGTAACGACACGACCGGAATCACCACCAGTGGTACCAGCGTCGTGAAGTAGGCTGCTACATCATTTTCCAGGCGCAGGAACAGGGTATTTATCGCCCATGCCAGCAAGCCCAGACCGTAACCCAGTGCTATGCCCCAGAATACCCCCTGCTCGGTGGTCTTGCGCCAGTAGAAAATAAACCCGATGGCCAGGGCCGGGGGCACGACCATGGCGAATCCCAGCAATAACAATTGCAGCACGGAGGTGATTGGCAACAGGCATGCCAGTACACCAGCAAACAGCCCGTAAATAACGCTGGTGACACGGTAGGCCTTCAGTTTGCGTGCGGGCTCAAAGTCAGCCGACCCGGGAATCCAGTCATTGACAAATAATGTGGCGCTGGACAGCAGGATCGGGCCACCGGATGAGATCAATGCTGCCAGCACGGCGGCAATGGCAACACCGCCGATTATAGGGCCGGTGTCAGTGGCAATCTGGGTAATGGTGGCATAACTGCTGATGCCGCTTTCAGTTCCATAACGGGCGACCGCTTCAATCCCGATAATCGACGCCAGAATCGGCATGATGGCAGCCAGTACACCGGCGATCAGGAAGGCCGGAATCAACAGGTTTTCCGTACGCGCTGAGCTGGAGTAGTTGACGTATACCGAGGCGGCCGGCGTATGAATAACTGCCGAGAAAAACATGGCGATAATAGGGAACCAACCCAGGCCTACAAAGCTCCACCAACTGGCAGGTTCGATGTCAGAACCCAGCAACGCCACATCCACTTTTTCCCGAATCCCGCTGATGCCACCCAATTCATTGCCCGCGATGATAGCCACTGCACCGAGGCCGAACATGACCACAAGAACATGAATCACATTGGTCGCTGATGCGCCGCGCAGGCCGGAGAACGTAGTCGACATGATGATGATCACGGCGCCCAGCATAATGGCCACTTCGCGGTTGATACCGAACACTGCGCTGATGATGATACCTACCAATAGTGGTTCCAGGATATTGATGATCAGGTACTCGGTCTGCACACAAAGGCTGGTCAGCCAGCCATTACGGGAGCTGTTGTGACGCTTGACGAACAGTTCACTGATGGTTGTGAGACGCAGGCGACGATAAGGTACCGCGAACAGCAGGCCCACCAGCGCCAATGCGAGAAAGGAATTGACGCCGTACCACATATTCCAGACACCGGTGTTCATGGTGTCACCTGCGACACCATAGGTGCCGGCGCCGCCGATTCGGGTGCCAGCGATACCAGCAGCGATCAGCCACAACCCCATGCCGCCGCCACCAATGGCCCAGTCAGCAGAGTTCTTGTTGCGTTTGGTCAGGTACACACTTACCAGTGCGATAAGTACAAGATAGACGATAATCGTCACGCCAGCCAGATTCATTGGCATTCCCCCCAAAGGATTGTCGTGTTGTTTTTGTGTAACAGAATATGGGATGCACCAGGCTTTTCATGGCCGGACTTGACGGAAAGTAGGGCGCACAGCAGGCATCGCGGCCCGATTGTATAGACCTGGTGACTGGTTGTTAACTGTTATTTTGTCGGGCAAAGTCAGCTTGCATACCTTGGTCGACACTTCGGATGAGCGCTGGGCTGTGCATGAATGCCATGAGTTCGGCTCTGCTCAACCATTGTTCCAGTGCGGGTGTCGTCGCTGAACGTCTGGTCTTTTCGCGCGCCAGCACAAGGTCGGGGTCAAAGTCTTCGTGATGCTCTGCGCCATCAGGTAACTGAGCGCAGTGCCAGTCGCAGAGCCGTGGGTCGCTGAGCAAAGCGGTTATGGGTGAGTCCGGCTTGGGGTCAGCCACCTGGTAAGCGTTGTGAAGGCGCTCTTCGACATCCGACAGAATGTCAGGCTGCCGGCGCTCTTCCGGTGTCCGTAATATGCCCAGTATCCTCAGGGCCCGCCCCGGACCGCGCTTGCCGCTTGTCCATGACAGCAACGCCGACAGCATGAGCCCGGCGGTTACCGGCAGGGTCCACAGAAACAGATCATGATGCAGGTACCAGGTGAGACCGGACGCGGCGAAACCCGTGACCATATGCCACCTGTGCTTGCGCAGGGCGTCCGGCAGGGTGATCGACCCGTCATCGCGTCGTTGTGGCTTCCAGCCGCTGTCCCCGCCCGTAAATATTTCCCATACCATGCGGCTCTGCGCCAGCATCATGATGGGGGCTATCAGTGCCGAGAGCAGTATTTCGGTGATCACACTCAGGGTCACCAGTATCGGACCTCCGTAGCGAAAGCAGCGGCGCAGGTTGATCATGGCCGTCAGCCAGCCAAGGAACTTCGGTAGCAGGACGATTGACATGGAGACGATGAACAGCTCAATGGCACGTGCCGAGTCGAATACGGGCCAGGTAGGAAAAAGTGAGGGTTGTCGGAAATATTCCGGCCGCGTCAGGTCTGCCTGAATAGCCAGCGCCAGTCCTGTCGTCAGCAGCAACAGCCAGAACACGGCACTGATATAGGCCATAATGCCGGACAGAATATGCAAACGACTGGTAAAGGCCAGGCCCCTGGCAAACAGAAATCGGGCATGCTGCAAATTGCCCTGGCACCAGCGACGGTCCCGCACCAGTACGTCGGTAATTGAGGGCGGTGGTTCTTCGAAGCTTTCCGCCAGGTCGCTGTCCAGTCGCACGCTCCAGCCTGCCCGGCGCAACAGGGCGGCCTCGATAAAGTCGTGGCTGATAACATGTCCACCAAACGGCGCTTTGCCTTTGAGTACGGGCAGGTGAGCCGCCTCCGCAAATGCCCGGGTTCGGATGATGGCGTTGTGTCCCCAGAAATTACTGCCTTCGCCATGCCAGACAGAAAGCCCGTTGCCGAACACCGGCCCGTAGAGGCGATTGGCGAACTGCTGCAGGCGGGCGTAAATGGTGTGTCCCCAAACGATGGAGGGCAGTGTCTGTAACAGCCCCAGACCGGGTTCTGCTTCGAGGCGACGCGTCATTTCGATCATGGTATCCGGACTCATGATACTGTCAGCATCCAGCACCAGCATGGCTTCGTAACCCCCACCCCAGCGTTGCACCCAGTCTGCAATATTGCCAGCCTTGCGTTCCCTGTTGTCGCGGCGGTGCCGGTAGAATACCGGGCAGCGTTCGTTCTGCTCTGCGATCAGTGTGCTGAACACCCGCTCTTCATGCAGCCAGGCACTTGGGTCGTTGCTGTCACTGAGAATGAAGAAATGAAATTTACCTGGCGCTTTGTCGGCCAGTCCGTGCGCCATGGCGTCAATCGCCGCTGACACCCGCACCGGATCTTCATTGTAAACCGGCACCAGGACGGCGGTGCGCATGCCGGGCAATTCCTGATGTATATTGCGCCGGCCGATCAGGTCACGGCCCATGATTTTCATGAATCCCAACAACGCCTGGCACCCGGCGAAACTGATCCAGGTAAAGTTGATGGCGAACAGGCCCAGGAATATCCACTGCAGAACCGTGATGCTGCCGGCCATGACGGCGTGCATTTCGCGTACGCCGTATTGGGCGACCGTCAAGGTCAGGGAAAACAGCAGCAACCGCACGACCCAGGTCCAGGCGCGCGCGACAGACATGGGACTCCGCGACCTGGCTCTCGGGGCGTGCAGGTTCTGGCGGGGCATAGCCAGGCGCTGTTCAGGAGGGAGCGCCGGACGCTTACCGGTCACCCCCATGTTGGATTCTCTGTCAGCCATTCGTCCATCGATAAAGCCAGGTTTCTCCAACTGCCTCTCCTTGGTATGTGGGGCGAATGCTGATCTCGCTCAGTTGCGAACCTTGTGGGTCGAATGTCAGCACCACCCGCGCACCGTTGAGGTGATTGGGGTGTGCCAGGGTTTCGATGACCCGGCCATCGCTGAGGCTGACGTCAAAGTCGATGTCAGCGATATTGATGCCGGCGGGCATATTGCTGTAATCGATGACCATTTGTGGGTAGGGTTCTGCCAGCTTGATGCCGTAAGCGCTTCGTACTACGCGACCCATCCCTTCGGGTATCGGTCGCTGGTCGGGCCAGCTCATATGGTAGGCAAACCGAAACGGTTCACCAGGAACCAGCGGTGTCGCAGGCTTCCAGTAAGCAACAATATTGTCATTGAACTCAGACGGAGTCGGGATTTCGACCAGGACGACATGACCCTCTCCCCAGTTTCCGACCGGCCTGATCCAGGCCGATGGGCGACGGTGATAGCCGGCTTCCAGGTCCTGGTAATCGCTAAACTCCCGGTGCCGTTGCATCAGCCCGAAGCCCTGCGGGTTGTAGTCCATGAATGCGCTGATCTGCAAGGAACGCGGGTTGTGCAACGGTCGCCAGATGTATTCGCCCTGGCCGTTGATGATTGCCAGGCCATTGGAGTCGTGTACGGCATTCCGGTAGTCGGGCACGTCAGGCGCGTCCATGGTGCCAAAGGCATACATGGAGGTCAGTGTGCCAATGCCTATGTGATCCAGCTCGCTGCGGGCGAACAGCGTGGCCTCGACATCCATCCGGGTTGGTGCGCCCGGGTAGATGCCGAATCGGTAAGCGCCGGTAGCGCGCGGGCTGTCGAGCAGGGCGTGAACAACAATGCTGTCTGCCCGCGACGACGGGCGCTCGATCCAGAATTCGCGGAAAACGGGGAACTCTTCTCCTGACGGTTCAGCTACATCAATGGCCAGCCCGCGTGCCGACAGTCCGTAGGACTGACCTTCGGAGACCGCGCGAAAGTAGCTGGCGCCTTGAAACACCACAAATTCGTCCTGGTAGTCCTCGTTGAAAGAGTAATGCAGCCGGAACCCTGCCACCTTGGCGATGGAGGTCAATATTTCGCCAATTTCTTCCGATACCCCTTCAAAGGCATCTTCATCCAGCGGAATCGGCAGCGCCTGGCCGTTTTCGACGATCGAAATATCCACGCCGGTGTCGTAAAGATTACCCGGCGCGAAGAATTCAATGGAAAACTGTGTCGGCGTGCCGCCCCAGACGGCCGCCCCTTTGCGGTAGCGGATACTGCGGTACTGATCATAGTTCAGGGAGAGCAGCTCGTCAGGAACTTCCTCCAGAGGCTGGTAGCGGGTTCCCGCCAGGGCACGTGCGGCATCCACGACCACGTTGTGTGAAAAGCGCTGGTCCTGGGCCTGTGCCCATGAGGGGCTCAGCCAGACCAGCACGCCGGCTAGTATGGCTACAGTAACGCTTGGTTGTCTGGGCAGATGGGTAGAAAGGGCGGCTGCGACTGGCCTTGATTGCATGATTCACTCCGATTGAACCGTGTATCCATTTTCGGCATCGCTAAAGTAGCAGAAATTAAAGTTTTGACTATGGATTTCGAAAAAAAATCCGATTGCCACCACTCACCGTAAAGCACAGGACCCACAGCAACGCTGGTTTTGTTCAAATTCTTACGTTCCGGCCGGCTGTGCGGATGACCCGGGTGGCGGGATTTGTTATGTTGCTCATATGGTTAAGTGTTTCGATTGGAACAGTTCGCATCGAATCGACATGCGCAACGGATAAAGTTTCAAGCGGGGATTATCATGAGATCAGTGATCAGGACTTCGGGGCTTCGCACCAGCGCAGCTATTCTGCTGGCGCTGGCATCGTCGACTGCCATGGCGGCCAGCACGCGACAGGCAGAGCAGCGCGGCGACGCCGAAAGTCCGGCATCGTCAGCCATAGCGACGCAGCCAAGTACTGATGTTGGTGATGTCGAAAACTCCACCGTTGTGTATCCCGCTACGTTTTTCGAGCCCTATAACCCCTGTCTCTTATACACATCTCCGAGCCCACGAGACAGGCAGAAATCTC
>OLID01000508.1_pt1 | contig 15788 bp, 14 predicted proteins | sample 1609361 | NCBI WGS metagenome assembly OLID01 (sample SAMN05416778, study PRJEB24817) | seawater metagenome | isolation source: Sea water | place: Canada:Atlantic | collected 2013-07
CTCGTGGGCTCGGAGATGTGTATAAGAGACAGTCTCCGTACGGTGAAGGAAACGTATTTGGTTCTGGCGTGTCTATTTTGAAGCAACAGAAGTAAAAGGCATAAAACAAAAAAAAACGGAGTGAAATTAATCACTCCGTTTTTTTTTATTCTCAATTTTAGAGTTCGTTTTCAAAATGACCAACGATTGCTGTCAACTTTTCTATTTCTTCTGCGTTACTTAATTTTCCTGTTTCTATAGAAAAATTTTCAGTGAAATTTGGTAAACTATATGTTCCGATTACTTTTCCTCCCCAGCGCGGAAGAACACTCTCAACATACGCTAAAACTGTCATAGCTCCTCGTGCTCCGTTCGAAGTGCTCAATAGCAAAACGGGTTTGTCTTTAAATGTTGGACGTTCAATTCGCGAAATCCAATCAACAGTATTTTTGAATACCGGCGAAACTGAACTGTTGTATTCAGGAAGCGAAATAATAAAACCATCGTGCTCGTTGAAAAGTGAATTCAAAGCTTTCATAGTTGCTGGGTGACCTTCTTTCTTTTCAATGTCTTCACTAAAAACGGGAGCAGGGTAGTCCTTTAGTTCTATCACAGTAAAACTATTGTTTTTTAGGAAGGTTCCAGCGTATTTCGCTAATTGTTGGTTAATTGATACTGAGCTGTTACTTCCAGCAAATACAAGTACTTTTTTCATGTTTTATAGTTCAAAAGTTCAAAGTTCAAAAAGTTCAAATGATTGCGAATATGTCCGCAGGAATTCAAAATCAGTAATTGGCAATTATACTCAGTTTATTGAAATTTTACAATTAATTAAGTCTTAAAATCTTAATGTCCTGAGTCTACTTAGTTTCTCTTTGCTCCAAATCGTTTTTTGTTATTCCCTCCAGTGTTTCCTCCATTTCCTTTTCTGTTTCCGCCAGAATGACCACGTTCTGTTTTTGGTCTACGTTGCTGCTGAGGAGCTTTTACGAAAACTTCTGTTCCATCATCCGGAAAAGGGTGATTGTCAACCACAGGAATAGATTGATTAATCAGTTTTTGAATGTCTTTTAAATAGGGTTTCTCTTCGCCATTACAGAAAGAAAGCGCAATCCCACTTGCAGAAGCACGACCTGTTCTACCAATTCGGTGTACGTAGGTCTCAGGAACATTTGGCAAATCATAATTGATTACCAATGCTAAATCTTCCACGTCAATTCCTCGTGCTGCGATATCCGTCGCAATCAGAACTTTAAGTTTTCCATCTTTAAAATCATTCAACGCTTTTTGACGTTGATTTTGTGATTTATTTCCGTGAATTGCTGCTGCTTGAATCTTTGCTTTCGCTAGTATTCGAACAATTTTATCTGCACCGTGTTTTGTTCTTGAAAAGACAAGGCATGAGCTGGAAGGGTTTTCTTGAAGTAGGTGAACCAATAATTTAGGTTTATCCACTTTTTGAACAAAATAAATAGCTTGCTCTACTTTTTCCGCTGTTGCTTGCTTAGGTTGAATTGTAACGCGTTGCGGTGAGCTAGATAATATTTTACCAGCCAATTCAACAATTTCTTTCGCCATAGTAGCTGAAAAGAATAACGATTGTCTCTTCACCGGAAGTTTTGCAATAATCTTTTTAATATCGTGAATGAATCCCATGTCCAACATTTGATCCGCTTCATCTAAAATGAAGTATTCAATATGCTGTAAAGTGATAAATCCTTGTTGCATTAAATCCAACAATCTTCCTGGAGTAGCAATAAGAACATCAACTCCTCCGCGCAACGCATTTACCTGAGATCCTTGTTTTACACCGCCATAAATAACGGTTCTTTTGATGTCTGTGTGTTTTGCGTATGCTTTAAAATTATCACTAATTTGAATGGCCAACTCACGTGTTGGTGTAACAACCAATGCTTTAACTCTTCTTTTACCTTTTGTGTCTACTCCAGCATTCACCAACTGTTGAATAATTGGAATAGAGAATGCTGCTGTTTTTCCAGTTCCCGTTTGTGCACAACCTAGTAAGTCGTCACCTTTTAATAAAATTGGAATGGATTGTTCTTGTATTGGGGTAGGTTGTGTGTAACCTTGCTCATCTAATGCCTTTAATATTGGCTCGATAAGACCTAAATCTTTAAATGTCATGTAATCTATTATAAGTTGCAAAGGTACTGCAATTGTTGAGAATTCAGTGTTTTATTGTGATTTGATGTGATTGAAGGGAGATATTAATTATTTTAGAAGTCGCACTTTTAACTCTAAAGTAGACATCAAATTGACAAAGTTTAGCAACAAAAATGAAACTTCTACCTTTCATCTTAATCACTCTACTAGCAAATTCGTATTCAAAAGGTCAATGCAACAACTCCGTGACTTTATGTTCTAAGCGGTACAATGAAGTGGCGTTTCTCACAACACACAATTCGTATAATTCAAAAGCAGATGGATTTAAATTGCCGAATCAAGAATGGAATATAACAACACAATTACACTATGGAGTTCGTGCATTGATGCTTGACGTCTATAATGTATCGGGGAATTTGTTTGTTTATCACGGTTACAAAATGCTGGGTTCACGACCTTTTATTGACGTACTCAATGAAATAAAGGTTTTTATGGACGAGAATCCACAAGAGGTGATAACGATAATTTTAGAGTGTTATGCAAATTCAAATCTAATTGAGGACGAATTTGAACGCAGTGGATTAGCAAACTATATCTATGCGAAGCCGCAAAATGAAGATTGGAAAACATTGAGGCAAATGATAGATGATAACACGAGATTGGTTGTCTTTACAGATAGACGTGATGCTCAAATTGGACAAGAATGGTATCAGTATTGTTGGGATTATGCGGTTGAAACGAGCTTTACAAATCATAGAATTAAGGACTTTACTAATGAGTTCAATCGCGGAAAAGAAAATGCTGACTCAAAAGAGTTGGTCATTTTTAATCATTTTTTAAGGACAAAAGTAACTGGAGTAGGAAGTATTCGAAAAAGTAAAAAAGCCAATAATGCGTTAATTAATCGCATACAAAGTTTTCAATCAGAAACAGGTAAATTCCCAAATTTTATCACCGTAGATTTTGTTGATATTGGAAACGCAAAGGATGCAGTTGACGAGTTAAATGGTTTTTTTGATTGTTATTCCGAGTAGCGCGAAATACTCATAAAAAAAGTGTAGACTTTTAACTTAAAAATCTACACTTTTCGAATTAATAAACTTTGAACCTCATTTCAAATTAATTAGGATTATTCGTTTGAAATGTATATTTCATCATTGTCTTCATTTTCCAAACTTAGTTCTTGAGATTCTTCGTTCTCTAATTTAATGCTTTTTAAATGGGGAGGTAGGTTCGAATAAGAAGTCCACTTATTATTGTGCTTGTAAAAAAATAAATTTCTCCAATTGTCCCAGTATAAATTGTGTTTTGGGAAATAGACCCATCTATTTTTGATGTTTCTGTGTGGCGCCCAATTAGGATGGTAAACAACAGCTTTATTTGGTCTGAATTTACTTCGTTTAACCACTTTTCTATTATGGTGTTTTACATGTTTAGCATGATGCGGGTGCTTTTGAGCCGTTAAATAATTCGCTGAAAACAATAATGTGCAGCAAACGAAAAGAAAAAGTTTTAACTGTTTCATAATATCGATTTTATTGATTTGTACTTTGGACAGATTAAATTCTAAAAGGTTTAATCTAAGGTGATTTTATTTTTGTTACGGAACGAATACAATGATGTTGAACGAGATAAAACAGTTTTACTTCACCACAATATCGAAACTTATCAGTAACCCCAAAGCACCTTCTTTTGAAAACTTGGCTTTTTTTACATTGTTATTCGTTGGATCAATTTGAAAATTGTGTGCGGTGATTAAATCTGAATTAAATGTGCTACTTACAGCCATTATGTTTTAAAAAATAGTCAATGCGCTGTACGGCAATGTTTGATCTAAAAAACAGATTTATTTTCTAATAATAGACTTTTTCTCTTACAACTCAAAAATTATTGAATTTGCTTAGTCTTTATAATTGATTGCTAGTCAGTTATTTACGAACGGTAAGAAAAAAAACATCTTTTTGTTTAACTTTTTCTTGTTTAAGTTAAACATTATGATGTATATTTGTTTAACAATTTTAAATAATAATTAAACAAAATAACATTATGAAACGATTAACAATTGGTTTAACTGCAACATTAGTTGCAATTGGAATGAACGCATTCTCTCAAACAAATGTCTTTGACGACATTATTGCTCCAAGTCCTGACCACACTTATTTAGAAGCAGCGATATTACAAGAAGGGTTGGAAAGTGCTCTTCAAACTTCACCAGCAATAACAGTTTTTGCTCCAAATGATGATGCTTTCACCCAATTAGCAGCAGCATTAGGAACAGATATTAATGGATTACTTGCTCTTCCAAATCTTCAAGATATTCTTCTTTATCATGTTCTTGGTAGCTCAGTTCCAGCTTCAGCAGTTAATAACGGAGATGTAGTGGTAGCTTTGAGTACTACGAACACAATTAAATTAACCAAAACGTCAATGGGAGCAGTTTACGCTAACCATGCAATGGTGAATGCAGCTGATTTAATGGCTGACAATGGTTATGTGCATTCCGTTGATGCCATATTATTACCAAATGAAACTGTTGTCGATATTGCGCTTGACAATGGATTTACTTCATTGGCTACTGCTGTAATTACGGCAGAATTATTACCTAGTTTAACAGACCCTTTAGCAACGCTAAGTGTGTTTGCACCTACAAATCAAGCATTTGATGATCTTGCTACTGCCTTAGGAACTGATATTAATGGTTTGTTAGCACTTCCGAATTTACAAGATATACTGTTATATCATGTTTTAGGAAGTTCAGTTGCTTCATCTGCGGTGAATAATGGTGATGTAGTTTCAGCGTTGAGTCCAACAAATACAATTAAGTTGACGAAGACTTCAACAGGTTCAGTATATGTGAATCAAGCAATGGTTAGCACTGCTGATTTAATGGCTACTAACGGTTATGTGCACGTAATTAATGCTGTTATTTTACCTTTTGAAACTGTAGTCGATGTGGCAATTGATAATGGATTTACTTCATTAACAGCTGCGGTTATTTCTGCGGAATTATTACCTAGTTTAACAAATCCATTAGCTGAATTAACGGTTTTCGCACCAACAAACCAGGCTTTTGATGACTTAGCAACAGCTTTAGGAACTGATCTTAATGGGGTCTTAGCGCATCCTGAATTGGCAGATATATTATTATATCACGTAGTTTCAGGGACTGTATTATCAACAGATTTATCGAATGGACCAGTTCCTACTTTGAATGGGCAAACTGTAAATGTTGATTTGACAACAGGAGTAATGATAAACTCATCAAATGTTACAACACCAGATCTGACTGTCGCTAATGGAGTAGTGCATGTAATTGATGCTGTTTTAGTGCCTTCATTGGCAAGTTTGAATGAATTGAATGAAGGTTCAATTCTAATTTATCCAAATCCAACTTCAGATCAAATTACGATCCAACTTGAGCAGGCTTTCGTTAAAGAGTTTCAAATATCTGATATGAATGGAAGAATTTTAAAATCTCAATTGATTGAAAAACAATTAACTATAGCCACTGATATTTCTACATTGCCAAATGGTGATTATTACCTTACTCTTTTGGGTGATGAAGAGGCTAAAATTGTAAAGTTTTCTAAAATATAAATTGGATTACTCTCCTGAGCTGCCTTGTGCTAAGGCAGCTCTTAATATAAAAGCATCATGAAATATTTTCTAATTACATTTTTTGTATTAATAATATCGTTCGTAATATCTCAAGTGGTCATTATAAAAAAAGCATCAGATACAGGTTCTATTCCGTATGAAACTATTGAAGTTTTTAATGAATTCGAAGTCAGGCAATATCCAGAATTGGCGTTGGCCTCAACTCAACTAGATAAAAATAGTTACGATGAAAACTCTCGTATTGGGTTTAGAAGGATTGCCTCTTATATTTTTGGTGGCAACAGTAATAAAACTCAAATTGCTATGACATCTCCTGTTCAAATGGAAATGGGGAGGAATTCTAAAATGAGTTTCATTATGCCTCCAAGCATGAGATTCGAGGATTTACCTCGACCGAATAATGAGCAAATAAATTTAACTGTTCAACCTCCAAAAACGGTGGCAGTTATTTCGTTTTCAGGATGGGCATCAGATGACATTCTTGAAGAAAAATACTTGGAATTAAAAGCTGCTCTTATCAAGAAGGAAATTGGGTTTCAAGAAGGTTATTTTTTTTTGGGATACAACCCTCCTTATCAGCTTTTAAATAGAAAAAACGAGGTCATTATTGAACTTTTAGATTACAAAAAATAATCCAGGCGAATCAAATTAAACAAAACCCAATGAAAGTAGTTAGTTTTTTATTTTTAGTATCACTGTTTGCCGCTAGTTGTGGATTCATAAGACATCAACCTAGAGAAGCACTGGCGGAGGCCAGTATTTCGGAGCCTTATGATGCTGTAATCGTACCTGGTCACCCATATAATGGAGAGTCATGGAGTACGACAATGAACTACCGAGTTTATTGGTCTGTTTACCTTTATGAAAATGATTTAGCCAAAAACATCATATACTCTGGAGGGTCTGTTCATTCAAAATATGTTGAAGCGAAAATCATGGCGAAATATGCTATTGAACTGGGAATTCCAGCTGAACATATTTTTTTGGATACAATCGCAGAGCACAGTACGGAGAATGTATACTATTCTTATCAAGTTGCTAAGAAAAATGGATTTAATAAAATTGCATTGGCGACAGACCCATTTCAAAATAAGTCCTTGCGCCGATTTATAAGAAACCATCAATTACCCATTTCGGAGCTTCCTGCTGTATTTGACACTATGGGAACTCCGTCGAAAAATGAGCCTATAATCAATGCGAACTCTGCAATTAACTCAAATTTTATCGCGCTTAAACAAAGAGAGAATTTCTTTGAACGATTGACTGGTACCTTTGGAAAAAAAATAATATGGCATGAAGATGATCTACCAAATGAAAAAATGGCTTTGAAGTATGAGAAGTTGGAAAGACTCATTCGAACTGATTACACCGTTGAAAATTTTTAATACTGCTTCATGAAGTCAATCGTTTTATTTTTTGCAATTTTTAGTTCTTATTTTTCTTTTGCACAAATCGGAAAAATTGAAGGGGGAGTTTTTAATTCTGTTAACAACAATCCGATTGAATTTGCAAAAGTTCAATTGGTTGGAGTTCAGAAAGGATCCTTTTCAGATTCTATCGGTCGCTATTCAATTGATGGAATAGAGCCTGGACTTTATACCCTCAAAGTTTCGGTTTACGGTTATAAAGAATTAATCATTGATGATATCAACGTTACGAATACTCGTTCTGTTCAAGTAGATTTAAGACTCGAAGAAATTGTTCTTGATCAAGCCGAGGTGACAGTGAAAGCAAGTGCTTTTAGTAGATCTATTGAATCTCCACTATCCTTTAAAAAATTGAGTTCGGCTGAAATTGAACGATTACCTGGTGCAAATCGTGACGCCAGTAAAGTGCTTCAGGCTCTTCCTGGCGTTGCTAGTCCGGCATCTTTTAGAAATGATGTAATAATTCGCGGTGGTTCTCCAAATGAAAATAAGTTTTATCTCGATGGAATTGAAGTGCCAAATATCAATCATTTTGCAACACAAGGGAGTAGTGGAGGACCAGTCGGTTTATTGAATATTAATTTTCTTCAAGGAATCGATTTTTATTCAGGCGGATTCCCTGCTCAATATGGTAGCGGATTGAGTTCTGTGATTAATTTTAGACAAAAGGAAGGTAACAAAGATGATTTGATTACAAATTTAGCCGTAGGATCTAGCGATGTGGCCTTGACGTTAGATGGACCTCTTGGTAAAAAGACTTCCTTCATTTTTTCAGTGAGAAGATCTTATTTACAACTTTTATTTTCGGTTTTAAAACTTCCATTTTTACCTACATATAATGATAGTCAGTTTAAGATAGATTATAAAATAAACAACAAGAATAAAATATCTTTTATAGGATTAGGTGCCTTGGATAAGTTTGTGTTAAATACTAAAGTAAATGAAGGTATTACGGACGAGGAAAAGCGCGAATTAAACGACTATTTTTTGGATAATATTCCATCCCAAAATCAGTGGAATTATACAATAGGAGTTAATTATCTACATTACAGTGATAAGAGTAATCAGCGTTTTATCCTTAGTAGAAATATGCTCAATAACACTTCTCAGAAATATGAGAACAACATTGAGAATCCAGAAAACTTAATTTTCGATTACTCATCCTTTGAAGCTGAAAATAAATTTAGGTTTGAAAATACATGGTTAAAAGAAGGCTTTAAGGTTCTTTCAGGTTTTGGATATGAATATGCGCGATACCAATCTAACACATACAATAATATAATAATTGGAAATCAGCCAACCATTATTGATGTAACATCTAATTTGGATTTACACAAATTTGCTGGATTCGCCCAAGTAAGCAGATCTTTTTTTAAGGAAAAACTAGATTTAAGTGTAGGAATAAGAACGGATTTCAATACGTATTCTAAGTCAATGACTAATCCGTTAAATCAGCTATCGCCTTCCGTTTTGATAAACTTTGCCGCAACGAAGAGTTTATCCTTTAGTGGTAGTGTTGCGCGTTACAATCAACTTCCATCTTATACTATACTTGGATATAGAGACAATTCTGGAGTGCTAAAAAATAAGGAAAACAGCCTGCGTTACATTCAAGCCGATCACTTCGTTGTAGGCAGCTCATTTATTTCAAATTTTGAATCTAAGTTTTCACTAGAAGGTTTTTATAAAAAATACAATTATTATCCGTTCTCAATTACAGACTCTATTTCATTAGCAAATCTAGGTGCCGACTTTGGTGTTGTTGGAAATGAAGAAGTTTCATCTACTTCAACTGGGCGTTCATATGGATTAGAGTTTTTGTATCAGCAGAAATTAATCAAAGGCTTCTATTGTTTGGTTGCTTATACCTATGTGAATTCAGAGTTTAAAACTAAGAATGGACAATATGCTCCATCAACATGGGATAGTAAACACATTGTTTCAATTACTGGCGGTAAAAGATTCAAAAAAAATTGGGAAGTTGGATTCAGGTGGACTTTTTCGGGGGGCTCTCCTTTTACCCCTTACGACCTGGAGACTTCTTCCCTTACTCAAGTCTGGGATGTTAACAACTCTGGAGTTTTAGATTATAATCAATTAAACCAAAATAGAGGAGGTAGCTATCATAATCTAAATATTAGGATAGATAAGCGTTTTAGCTTTGAGAAATGGTCATTGACGTTATACTTGGATATTCAAAATGTATACAACTTCAAAGCAACAACGGCACCTATTCTATTGGTTCAACGGGATGATTTAGGAAATCCACAAACTGATCCAAATGATGCTTCACGTTATCTAGTAAAAACAATTGAAAATAGCTCAGGAACTATTCAGCCATCAATAGGAATAATTGTTGATTTTAGAATTAGAAAAAAACAGTAGTTGACTAATTAGTCATCCATAATTAAATTAAATTTGTTGAATGTTTTCTTTAAATAAATAAACAATGGCAGAGGTAAGGTACAGCATAAAAGACCTGGAAAATTTTACGCAAATTAAAGCTCATACGATTCGTATTTGGGAACAACGTTATGGCTTATTAGAGCCAAAGAGAACAGATACAAAAATCCGATATTACAGCGAAAATGATTTAAAGAAAATTCTAAATATTAATTTACTTTATAACTCGGGATTAAAAATATCCAAGATAGCTCTGCTTAGCGATTCTGAAATTATTGATGCGGCAAAATCGCTTATAATTGTTCCGAAAACAGAAAACCAATCGGTAGTAGATGCATTGACGCTGCTTATTTTAGAATTCGATGGAGATAAAATTAATGAAATTTTGAACGCTGAATTAGAGCGTACAAGTCTCATTGAAATGTATAATTCTATTGTGTTGCCTTTGCTAAAAAAAATCGGTCAGCTTTGGCATGTAAATTCAATTGACATAATTCACGAGCATTATTTTTCAAACATTTTAAAGGGCTTTATTATTTTTAATATTGAAAGTTTAAAGATTGATTCGCATCCTGATAAGACAGCTCTTTTGTTTTTACATGATAATGAAGAGCATGAGTTTAGTATTCTTCTCTATTATTACCTTTTAAAAAAGAGTGGGTACAGATGTTTTTATTTTGGACAAAGGGTGCCGATTAAAGAATTGGAAGCTGCTTATAATCAGTTAAAACCACAGGTTGTTATTACTACTTTTGTAGCTAGGATTAGCGAGAAGAATTTCGAAAAAATTCATTCTATTCTTCAAACATTTACTAAAAATTCACAGGTGCTTATTAGTGGGAGTCAACTCCAACATTTGGAATATAATATTTCTTCTTCTTTATTACATATAAAGTCGATTACTCAGCTTTTGGAGCTATTGAAATGACCTTTTAATAAAAACGAGGTGAATATTTTTGCCAATTTACTATTTCACAATAACATCGAACGGAGCTAATAACCCCAAAGCACCTTCTTTTGAAAACGAGGCTTTTTTTACATTGTTATTCGTTGGATCAATTTGAAAATTGTACGCGGTGATTAAATCTGAATGATTAAGATTGGTGCGATCAAAAACGGCGAGCGCTAAATCGCATTCTATGAATTTTGATTCCGTTAGATTTGCCTCTGTAAAATCTACTTCCTTTAAGCTGCAATTTATAAAGCTTGTTTGCTTTAAGTTAACCTGATAAAAAGACGATAAATTTAACTGACATTCGCTGAATTCAACTTCAAACAGGAATGGATTTGCATTTTCAAATTGAATGCCGAGCATTTTACAATCAATAAACGTAATGTCTTTGAAAGAGGTGTTTTCTACTGCAACCGAACTTATTTCGCACCGCTCAAATGTGCATTCGGAAAACGAAAAGTGACTTAGTTTTTCCCCAGTAAAAACACAATCACTGAACGTACAATTTTCGTATTCACCTTTTTCAAGTTGAATCGATTTTCCTCCTCCTTCAACTGTTTTATCAATAAAAAGAGCCATTTCTATTCTTTTTCTTTGGGATAAAATGTTTCCATAGCCGCATAAACTGCTTTGTGAAGTATCGTTCCATGATCTTCTGTTAGAATTGGTTGGTAGAAAAGCGTAATTTTTTCATTACCCGACTTTCGAATAGCATCTACCAGTTTATCAGCAACTTCATGCATCACAGGATGCTCTTTACCCATTGATACAAAAATTCTTTTTTCAAGTTCTTGATGATTCTTAAAGTGATTGTGTGCAGAATTGACAAGAGCCATATCGTTCCACCATAAAGAAGGACTGACAATAATATAATCGCTAAACAATTCTGGTTTTGCCATTAAGATTTCAGTTGCGAGCAGTCCACCAAGCGATTGTCCAATAATTGTTCGGTGGTCATTCACTTTGTAGTTTTTAGCAATAAGCGGTTGAACTTCCTTCTCAATAAATGACATAAATTTTTCCAATCCACCATTATTAGGAATTCCTTCCACATCTTCTTTCACCTTACTCAAGGAGGTGAAATCTCTATAGCGATCAACATTGGCAATTCCAACGACAATTGAATTTGGCATGAGTTGATACATATTTAAAAACTGCACCAATCCAGCGATATGCGGGAAATCTTCGTTAGCCGAACCGTCCAAAACGTAAACGGTATGATAAGTTGCAACCGAATCAGGATGATAGCCGTGAGGCAAGTAAATATTTAAAACGCGTTTCTCGTTTAAAATTTTTGAATCAATTGATTCAACAACACCAAAAGGAAAAATTTCTTTTTCAGATGAATAACGCGCATCCGTTTCTTGCGTGAACCCGAATAAAGATATGCAAAGGATGAAAATAGAAGAGATGTAGTTTGTCATGAACCAAATTTAATAAAATTAACGATTGAATTGACCCGTTCTACACGCATCTGACGAATTTCAACTATCTTTGCATAACTAATAGGAAAAGTTATGATTCAACGCATTCAAACCGTGTATTTGGCAGTGGTAATTATTTTATTGACTATCGTCACTTTAGGAAGTGAATTATTCAGTTTTGTGAATGAAACTACACGCTTTACATTCAGTTCGTATGGTATACTGAAATACGATCTGGTTTCTGGAAAATTAATCGGTCAGCAAACTTTCCCCTTCTATTTGGGAACAATCGCATTGATTTTGTTAAGCTTTATCACCTTAATGTCGTATAAAAATGTAAAACGACAATTTAAATTAGGACGTTCTGTTTTTGGAATTTATTTTTTAATGCTTTTAACCATAATAATCTTGAGTTATTTTGGCGATAAATTACTGGATGAAGAAACTGCAAGTCGTGAATTGGGACTTGGGTTTTTATTGTTTGTTGTTGGATTTCCCTTCACTTTCCTTGCCAACACGGGAATAAAAAGAGACAAGAAGTTACTCGATTCTTTGGATCGACTTCGTTAATATTATGAATTATTTATCGGTAGAGAATCTCACTAAATCATTTGGTGATAGAATCATTTTTGAGGATTTGACCTTTGGAATTGACCAGGGTCAGAAAGTGGCAATTGTCGCAAAAAACGGAAACGGCAAGACAACCTTGTTGCGTTCGTTGATGGGGAAAGAGCAAATTGATGGTGGCCGAATTGTATTTAGAAATGATATTCGGGTCGCGTTTATGGAACAAAGTGAAAACTTGAATCCAAATAATTCGATTATGGCCGAAGTTTTTTCTCATGATTTACCTGAGCTTCAAGCTGTAAAAGCATACAATATTGCGATGTCTTCTGGTGATGAAAAGCTAATCGAAGATTCATTTGGTGCCATGACGGAGTTAAATGCATGGGACATCGAAGTGAAAGTTGCACAGATACTTTCAGTGCTAAAATTAGACGATACTTCCAAGCTAATTGATACACTTTCGGGTGGACAGAAAAAGCGTGTTGCCTTGGCGAAAACATTGATTTCTGAACCTGATTTCTTGATTTTGGATGAGCCTACCAATCACTTGGATTTGGACATGATTGAATGGTTGGAAGAATACCTTTCAAAATCTAAATCGACTTTATTGATGGTCACGCACGACAGGTATTTCTTAGAAGTTGTTTGCGATACGATTCTTGAACTCGAGGATCAAACGATTTACAAATACAAAGGAAATTTCTCTTATTATTTGGAGAAAAAAGCAGAGCGACAAGAACAATTGGAATCTACAATTGGGAAAGCTCAGAATCACTTCAAAAAAGAATTGGAGTGGATGCGTCGTCAACCAAAGGCTAGAGGTACCAAGCAAAAGGCAAGAATTGAATCTTTTCACGATGTAAAAAAAGTTGCTAGTCAACGCATAGATAAAGACGAAATTGATATTCCTGTTTTAATGGAACGCTTGGGAACAAAGATTTTAGAAATGCACAGCGTTGTTAAGTCGTTCGGTGATTTAAAAATCTTGAACAAAATGAGCTATTCTTTTCAGCGAAAGGAACGTTTGGGAATAGTTGGAAATAACGGTACGGGAAAATCGACCTTTTTGAATATGTTGATGGGCTTGGAGCCAGTGGACGCGGGAAAAATTGTAACTGGAGAAACAGTTGTTTTTGGCTATTATAATCAAGAATTACTTGAGTGTTCTGAAGACCAAAAAGTAATTGACGTGATTCGCGATATTGCCGAATACATACCATTGGAGAAGGGGCGTCAGATGACAGCAGCACACTTCTTAGAGAAATTTTTGTTTCCTAGAAGTATGCATTACAATTTCGTTCACAAGTTGAGTGGGGGAGAGAAACGTCGTTTGAAATTGATGACTGTTTTGATGAAAAATCCAAACTTCTTAATTTTAGATGAGCCTACTAATGACTTGGATATCTTTGTAATGTCTGTATTGGAAGATTACCTAAGAAATTTCCAGGGCTGTTTGATTGTGGTTTCGCACGACAGGTATTTCATGGATAAAATGGTGGATCATTTATTCGTTTTTGAAGGAGAAGGGAAAGTAAATGATATTTTAGGAAATTATACGGTTTACCGTAAAAACTTGAAAGAGCAACAACAAGACATTCGAGACGGAAAGGAAGTTGAAAAACCGATACAAGAAAATATCATCAACGAAGAGAAAATTGAGAAATCAACTCCAACAGAAAAAAAGAAACTGTCGTACAAGGAACAAGCTGAATTTGACGGTTTGGAGAAAGAAATGGAACAATTGGAAGAAGAAAAAGAACGATTGACCGCAATTCTTTCAAACGGTGAAACATCAAATGAAGAACTAATGGAGGCAGGAACTAAAATTGCAGAAGTTGTTGCTGAATTGGAAGCAAAAACGGACCGTTGGTTGGAATTGTCTGAGTTTGCTTAATTCAACAATTTCATAAAATTCAACGGCTTATTTTGAATGTTCATTTTCAATGTGAAGCGGATGCGTTCTGCATAGTTTTTAGACGTGTATGCATCATCCATTTGCTTACTCATCCATAAAGGAAAGTAAACTCCAAACACTTTACCTAAACGTAAAGCAAGTCCAGTATTCATGGCTCCATTGAAAGATGTTCCATTGTAAAAGGTGCCAAAATCTGCAAAAACACCAAAAATGTTTGGCTTAAACGGAAATTGGAAATAGATATTCGCAGTTGCCATCGTATAGGCTGTTGTACCATACCAGCTTGTGCTTTTAAATCCTCCCATGTTTTCATCGCGTTGTTGCGACCAAATTCCTTGGGTTTCATTTCTGCCGAAATAGTATTCATCAACAAACAAATCTTGTTGCCCGTCTGCACCGGATAGCGACATACTGTATTGATAAGCATTTGTCAAAGCAAATTTATTTAAATAGGTGAGCCCTACAAATCCACGCAATTCTATCCAACGATTCATTTTTTTCTTCATGTAACGGAATCGATAGGTAGATTCTACTAAAATTCTAGCCATTTCATCAGAATTATGCGCGTCTGTATAATACTCGTTTCGCAATTTAAAATTGACATTGTGATCAACCTTAGTGAAATCCAAATTGTATTCAACATAAGCTCCCAATCGTTCCAAGTGAGTTGGTCCTACTTTGTCCTTTTTGTAAATCGTTTGAACTTTGATGTATTGACTAACATGTGATTTGTCCTTTCGATTTCCAATTTTCGCAATCCAATATGGAGCAACTGAAACAAAGTAAGAATCGTTTTTTCGATAAGTTGAATCGTTTTTAAATGACTTTAATGATATTCCGAAACGCGAGGTTTTCAGGTTCTTCTTAGGAAGAAATGTATAATTGAAATCACTCATTCCAGAAACCATTTGACGCCCAAAAGAGTAGAAGGGAGCTACGATGTAATTGAATTTACTTGTTGGAGCACCATAATTATGTATTGCTGCTCCTAACATAAATTTATCGTAAAAATTTCCAGCAATCGTTGGTGTCCAAAAAACGCGTGTTCGCTCAGATTCATGGTCGCCAATAAGGAATTCAAATTTCAAAGGTTCAAAACGATTGAATAAACGTTCACGACTCCATGAATTGTTCTGACGACTCATTTCAGGAATGTCCTTTCCATGGTCAATTCGAATTTCATCCGGTAAATTGGTATTGATTATTGTGCTGTTTTTTTTGTTTCCTGGCTCAACCCAAATTGTTTCAACAACAGAATCGCCAATGAGAGCGTTTATTTCAATTGGGCCGTCTACTTGACCAACATTTTTGGTATTGACTTGTAAACCTTGTTTCGTGAGCTTTACACCTGTCTCTTATACACATCTGACGCTGCCGAC
>OLID01000512.1_pt1 | contig 15725 bp, 15 predicted proteins | sample 1609361 | NCBI WGS metagenome assembly OLID01 (sample SAMN05416778, study PRJEB24817) | seawater metagenome | isolation source: Sea water | place: Canada:Atlantic | collected 2013-07
GCTCGGAGATGTGTATAAGAGACAGTGTCTTAGGAGGGAATCATTTAAAAGTTAGATTATGAAAAACAACATTTTAAAAACAGTGACATTAGGATTGGGATTAATTACATTCAGTTCTGTGAATGCACAAGAAGCTCCGAAAAATAAAGAAGCGAAATTTGAAAAAATAGACACCAATAAGGATGGTCAATTAAGTCTAGAAGAATTTGCTAATTACAGAGAAGCTATTCGAGAAAAAAACGAAAAAGAGCCAGCTAAAGGTGATTACTCTAAGCGATTTAAACAAATTGATACCGACCAAAATGGTTTTCTGAGCAAGGAAGAGTTTAAAAATAGAAAGGACTCCAAAGTGGAGAAAATGAAATAAATTTATTTTAAAATGCACTTCATAGGAAGTGTATTTTTTTTGATTCGATTTGAATTAAGCAGTTACTTTTTTGTAACTAAAAGTGACTTTATTTGTTCGGGAGTAAGGTAAATTTCTTTTTTAAACACCTTGTACTTTGTGGATGCATTTGATTCATTTAACACATAATTCGCCCAGGCATGTAACTGCCAACCAAGCCCTTTTTTAATGGTTATCAGGTCAATTTCTTTTTCAAATTTAGCTTTCGACTTCTTCGAAGAATAGGCAAAAAGTCTTTTCATAACTTGAAAAATTGTTTTGTCCTTATAGTCTGAAATATGACCAAATTCATGTCCTAACAATCCCACTTTTGCATTAAACGGTATGTTTTTAAAGTCAATTATGCTGTCTTTAACGGTATTGTTTATTCGAATCACATAGTTTCTATCTTTTCTGGAACGAAAGAGTAAAGATCCAAGAGATGGTCTTGCATTGAGTGTAGTTTTGATTTTGGCTTTTTTGAAACTAATTCTAGTAGCGCTCAATTCTGGATAATAAGATAAGGCTATATAGGTGGCTAATTCGTACTCCTTGATAACCGTTTTATTCTTAGAGAATTTCAACTTAAAACTATCTAGTTTTGAAGCATATGTCGAACTATCCATTATTTCTAATTGAGAATTTGTTTGGCTAAAAGCAATTGAAGGGTTCAATCCTTTACAAAACAATAGAAGAAAAATGATAGTTAATTGGTTCAAGTTTGAGAAGTTGTTTAGTTCAATTACTTTATTTATGGTTTAATTTCCCTCCTTAAACCAACTCGCGTATTTCTTATAATTATTCGCAATGCGCATCACTTCTCCTTCGAATAATTCTGGCGAAATGTTCTTTACCTTTTTTGCTGGTACCCCTGCCCAAATTGAACCGGCTTCAACGCGTGTGCCTTCCAATAAAACTGCTCCAGCAGCAATTATTGAACCCGATTCGATATAACAATCATCCATAACAATGGAACCCATTCCGATAAGTACGTTGTCTTCAATTGTGCAACCATGAACCAAAGCATTGTGGCCTATAGAAACATTATTCCCTAAAATGGTCTTAGTTTTTTCATACGTGCAATGAATGACTGCTCCGTCTTGAATGTTCACTTTGTTGCCAATTACAATTGAATTTACATCACCGCGAATAACTGCACTGAACCAAACAGAACATTCGTCTCCCATTATAACATCACCAACAATTGTGGCATTCTCGGCGAACCAACAATCAATTCCAAATTTCGGAGCATGTCCGCGACAAGTTTTTATTAAAGCCATGTATAAATTTTTAGTTGAGCAATATTACGAAATTCAATTGAGGTACTTGGAGGCTTCTCTGGTTGCCAAACCGGAAAGTTTGTTTTTGGATAAAAAATCACGTACTTCTTCAGGGTTAAATTTTGAGTATTGTCGCAAACTCCATCCAATTGCTTTTTGAATGAAAAACTCATTATTAAATTGAAATTTGCGAATTAAACTTGATGATAACTCGAAATCAACATCATTTTTATACTTAAGTTGGAAGATTAAGCACGAGCGCATTAACCAAATATTACTTGAGTCCCCCCATTTTTGAGTTATGATTTTTTGCTGATTTGGGAATTGTTTAAAATAAATTCCGAGCGCATTTGAGGCAATTGTATCGACAGAATCCCACCAAGATTTTTCGAGAATCAGTCGTTCAAATCGCACAATATCTGTAATAGAAAATTCTGATTTTTTGAATTTATTCAATAAATCCATCGCCAATAATTGGTATTCCCTTTCTTCTTTTTTCCATAATTCAAAGATAATTTGCCACTTGCTTTGAACGGAAAGTGTAGTGTGAAAAGTATCAAGAAATGGTTTTTGTAATGCTCTTCTTTGGGGTGATTTAATTCCAATAAATTTGAAATTGTGTTTCATATATGCTTCCATTTGAAGTGCATGATTTTTATTTCTTGCAGCTTCAAATTCATCTTGTAGCATTCTAATAATAGATATTGTTTCCATAAAAAAGTCCCGATGGTTTGCATCGGGACTAAGTTACGCAATTCCATTAAAAAGATTAAACACCAACTTGATCAACCACTTCGAGAGAATGATTGTCTCTTAATGTAATGTCCAAATCTTTAATTATTCCATTGTTAATTCCATATACCCAACCATGCAAATGGATTTCTTGTTTACGCTCCCAAGCATTTTGGATAATAGATGTTTTGGCTAAATCTTGAACTTGCTCAAATACATTTAATTCAACAAAGCGATCAAAACGCTCTTGCTCATTAGAAATTGCGTTTAATTCATCTTTGTGGAAACGATATACGTCTTTGATATGTCTGATCCAGTTGTCAATAATTCCGACTTGTTTGTTGGTCATCGCTGTTTGAACACCTCCACATCCATAATGACCGCATACAATAACATGTTTTACTTTTAAAACGTTAACGGCGTAATCCAAAACACTCAACATGTTGATGTCTGAGTGAATGACCATGTTAGCAATATTACGGTGAACGAAAACTTCACCAGGTTGAGCTCCTATAATTTGATTGGCAGGAACACGACTATCTGCACATCCAATCCATAAAACTGGAGGTTGTTGTCCTTTTGCAAGGTTATCAAAATATGACGCGTCTTTTTCTAATGTTTCTGCGACCCATGCCTTGTTATTGTCTAAAAGCGACTTGTAATAATTTTCCATTTTTTTATTTTTTAAGAGATTGTTTTATTTTGCATTTCAAACGAGATGTTTAAGATGCAGTTGCTAAATTCATTAAATGTATCTTCTTCCTTTACCAAATTAGGAATTATACTTAGTTGAGTTAATTGATTTTTCGATTTTTCAGATAAACCTACCAAATTATAGTGAACGTTTTTCGATTTTAGAAAAGTTAATCCTTCGCTGAGGTCTTTTGCAATTTCTTCAGTGAAAAGATCAATTCCATTCGCTTTCAACACAACTATTCGCGTTTTTGGAAGTGTATTAAGAAGCGAATTTAGAGTTTCATTTATTTTGATATTCTTTAATTCAAGTATAACAATTTGGTCCGTCGTTCCTTTAGGGAATTCTACAAGTTTCGCCCATTCTTCTTTGGATTTAAATTGATTCCAAGTTGAAAAAGGAGTTTGAACTGATATTTCATTCCCTATTTGAGGAATATTAATTAGCTTACAATCAACGTTTTTTTCCACTGAACCAAATTCGTTGAATTCATGAATCAACTCAAGTACATCGAAGTCAATTGTTTTGGATTTGGTTCCATCAATAATCAATGTGGATCCATCTTGAACATGAGTAAACGCATGAACAAAACCTGCTTTGTTTAAAAAGGAGACTTCTTCTGATAGAGTTAAAACCGTTTGTGTTTTTCCACCTTCATTACTTTCTACTTCGATGAAGTTGTTGTGGTAGTTTTTCTTTAGGATAAAGAAGACTGCAAATGCAATTCCAATTCCAATTCCCATAAGAAGATCTGTTAAAAGAACTCCAATTATAGTCGCACAGAATGGTAAAAATTGATCCCAACCTTGCTTATACAACTGCTGAAACAATTTGATTTTAGCCAATTTATATCCAATCATAATTAGAATTGCAGCTAACGATGCAAGTGGAATTAAATTTAAAATGTGCGGGATAAAAATAACAGTAACCATTAATAAAATACCGTGCACGATAGCAGAGACTTTCGATTTCGATCCAGCATTGATATTTGCCGAACTTCTTACAATTACCTGTGTAATCGGAAGTCCACCAAGCAGTCCTGAAACAATATTTCCAACTCCCTGTGCTTTCAATTCTCGATTTGTTGGAGTGGTATGCTTCTCTGGATCTAATTTATCAGTAGCTTCAACACTTAAAAGTGTCTCTAAACTACCTATTAAGGCAATAGTTAATGCAATTACATATACATTGGGATTCGTTAGGAAGCTAAAATCCGGAAAGCTTAAAAATCCAATAAATTCATCGATGTTTGCTGCTCTAGGTAGACTTACCAAATGCTCGCTTGCCAATGTCCAATTCGACTCCGATAATTTTAACCCCAAATTTATACCGATACCAACTAGAACAACAATCAGTGCTGCTGGAATAAACTGGAACAATTTGATTTTTTTCATGAACTTACGCTCAAATAGAATCATGATGGCGATAGAAATTGCGGCTATTAAAATAGCAGTACTATTCAATGATCCCATTGCATACATTAGCTCGGAAAAAGTATTGTGACCATCTGCTTGAATAAACGCTTCGTCTCCAAAGAAATCTTTATCGTAACCAACTGCATGAGGTATTTCTTTCAATATTAATGTAATACCGATTGCCGCAAGCATTCCTTTAATAACAGATGAAGGAAAGTAGTTACCGATAATTCCGAGGCCTGAAAATCCCGCAATAACTTGGATAATTCCAGCAAATACAACAGCAACTAAAAAGGCTTCAAAGCTACCTAGTGTTACAATGGCAGCTAGAACAATAGTAATTAATCCAGCGGCAGGTCCAGAGACTCCAGCTCTACTTCCACTGAGGGATCCAACAACAATTCCTCCTATGATCCCGGCAATAATTCCAGAGAAGACATTAGGCATTCCGTTAATTCCTTCAATGTTGGTTGAGGCCAATCCAATACCTAAACATAGAGGCAACGCGACCAAAAAAACAACTAAACTGGACGGCAAATCGCTACGCCAGTTGGCAATAAAATTTTTCATTATAAATGTGATAAAAAGTAAATATTTGATTTTGAATTCAATATTTACATCACGTCAGGAGGGGAGTATGGAGAATTTAGATAAACATCGTCATAACTTCTATGAACGTCCACTTTCGAGACAGCTTCTGCTTCTTCCAGAGCCAAAAGTCCAAGTAATTCACGACCAGAATCAAAAATTGCTTTAAACGGAACTGATGTTTCTTTACTGTGATCCTCTTCCTCTTCAATGGGCATTGCTACTTGAAAATCTGCTTCTTGCCATAAATAATAGGTTGACAGCACTACTGTAAAAGTAGTGAAGACCAACAATAAAGAAAGGGCAATAGATTTCATAGAAAACAAAAATAGTCCTTTAAGATAAAAATAAATAGTTTAACTTGTTAATCTTTCCTAAAGAGAATATTAAGAAATCACCTTTAATTCTTTTCCAACCTTGATGAATGCTGCAATCGCCTTGTCTAAATCAGCTTGAGTATGTGCTGCAGAAATTTGAGTTCTAATTCTCGCAGCTCCTTTCGCAACAACTGGGTAAAAGAATCCGATTGCATAAACTCCTTCTTTCAATAGTAAATCGGCAAATTGTTGAGACAAAGCAGCATCGTATAACATAATCGGAACGATAGGTGAATCTCCCGGTTTGATATCGAATCCTGCAGCAATAATTCGTTCTTTAAAGTATTTTGTATTTTCTTCTAGTTTGTCACGTAATTCAGTTGTTGAAGTCAAAATATCAAAGACTTTATTTGAAGCACCAACAATTGAAGGAGCCAGAGAATTTGAAAACAAGTAAGGTCGAGAACGCTGACGTAGCATGTCAATGATCTCTTTCTTGCCTGTTGTATATCCTCCCATTGCACCACCAAGCGCTTTTCCTAAAGTTCCAGTAATAATATCAACACGGTCCAAAACTCCACAATGTTCAGGAACACCTCTACCAGTTTTTCCAATAAATCCAGCAGAGTGACATTCATCTGTCATCACAAGTGCATCGTATTTATCTGCTAAATCACAAATTTGATCCATTTTTGCGATATCTCCATCCATTGAGAAAACACCGTCTGTAACAATAACTCTAAATCGTTGATCTTGTGCTTTTTTTAATTGCTCTTCTAAATCATTCATGTCTGAATGTTTGTAGCGATACCTTGCTGCTTTGCATAAACGAATTCCATCAATAATCGAAGCGTGATTTAATTCATCAGAAATAATCGCATCCTCAGCACCAAATAATGGTTCAAATACGCCACCATTCGCGTCGAAAGCTGCTGCGTACAAAATGGTATCTTCAGTACCGTAAAACTTTGCGATTTTACTTTCTAATTCTTTATGTATGTCTTGTGTACCGCAAATAAAACGAACTGAAGACATTCCAAATCCGTGACTGTCTAAGGCATCTTTTGACGCTTGAATGACATCAGGATGTGATGAAAGTCCTAGGTAATTGTTAGCACACATAATGACAACATCTTCTCCTGTGCTCACATGAACATTCGCACCTTGTGGAGTAGTAATAATACGTTCTCTTTTATAAATTCCTGCTTCTTCAATTGACTTTAGTTCAGTTTGAAGAAAGTCTTTCATTTTTCCGTACATACGATAACATTTTAAACAAATATAAGGTTTGGAAATACAAAGGTCAACTATTTACGGATTTCTACCCTTAAAAATTCCATTTCAAATTACGGTTGTCTAAGACTGCGAATGAAACTTTGAAACCGGGACGAGGTTTGGTATGATTACTATCTGAGAAAGTTCCGTACAAACCAACTCTCAATCTTCTTTTTGAAAATTTAAAATTCCGTTCCAAGCCTGCTAAAACTTCGTAATGCAGCCAATCCCGTTCAGGAACGTAAAGAATTCCAGCGCCAAAGACGAGTCCAATGCGCGTTTTCTTCATGAAAGGTATTTTGTTAATCATTGCTCCATTATCATGATGAACAAAGTGGGCTTCACCGTACAACTTTTGAGTAGGCAGGGTAGAATCTAGGCCTTGAAAGGAATAAAGCGGATTGGAAAACCAAATTGGATCACTTCTTCGTTGAAATTTTTGATCAGCGTCTTTAACTGTTTTATTATTTAAAAATTGTCCTCCCTTAACATGATAGCTGGAAGTACCAATGGTTCCAATTTTAAACGTATGCAAAATTCCAGCGGCTAAATAATCATGGTCAACATCACTTCCGAACATTTTAGGAATACCCTTTTCATAATAAAGATAAAAAGTTGGCCATTTTGAGCCTAATACAACTTTTCGTTTCGGTTCACGCATGTACTTTTGGTTTGGCGTGAAACTTAATGTCGCATTAAAAATAGATGCTTGATAATTTTCAAATTCGGTCGGGTCATTGTTCGGAAGAAAGTCATCAGTGTTCAAAAATTTGTAGTCTTTGATGCTTCGCCGTTCAGTAAATGAATATTCAGCATCCAAGTATAGACCATTGGCCAATTCATAATCATTTCCAAATGTGATATTGGTAACTTCTATAAAGTTATCTCTTTTATATATTTGAGTTATGGCATCGTAACCACGAATTGCGTCAAAATCATGTGAAAATTTAAGATGAGCCGTTCCAAAATGATACGGATTATATCTAAAATGTAGTCCCATACTTCCTTTAATATCGGCATTCAAAATTCCAATTGAAGCTTCATAGTCACTGTCAAAAGTGCGTTCGCTTTCCCATTTTTTGAAATAGGAAAAACTTGGTGCTACACGGGGCCCAGCGATGTAAATAGGTCGCAAGAGTCCTGCGATAGAGCTAATTGACCATTGAGTTTTTTTCGCTCTATTTCTATGATCAATTCCAAACCAAAGTACTTTAAGAGCTGTAACTTTATTAAATACTTTATCCACTGAATCTAAATATTCTGTTCGGTGTTGGTAGTCGTAAATACTATCACGCACTGCGATGTATTTTATTTCTTCAGGTGATAATTCACTTTTTCTTTTTTCCTTCCAATATGTTGAATCTTTGTCATAAGCATTTTGTTCAGTAACGGACAGTTCATTATTGAAAAACTTTGGCGGAAAGTTGGGATTGAAATTGTAATCTGAGAAATTTGTTGTTGTAATGCATGTAGAAGCTTGATCTTTGTATTTAACGCCGTATTCTAGAATTTGACTTGATAAAACACATATGCTGTCTCCTGGATGCTCGAATTCTTGATGAATCGTAAAATAATCGTAAATCAATAAATTCCCTTTTTCCATTGTCAAATCTAATTTTTGAACGAGCCAAATGGAATCAATTACATAAATATAGCCCTCTAGTGTTGTTGTTGAAATTGTTCTTGGAATAATTTTAATCTTGTGAATTTTGATACCATTTTCTTCATACTGTTCTTCAAGTCGATATTTATACGAAAGGATTCCTGGAACAGAAATAGGTGAACTTACAGGTGTTTGATGTAAATCGTCTAAATGCAGTAAATTTTCGAAGAAGTTAAAATTCGATTTAACTGTTGTTGTATAATACAGATTTGTTTGTTTTGCGGCCCTTTCTTCATAGGCGTTTCGAATTTCTTTGATATCGAACCTTCCACCGTAGTGTCTGGTAAAATCGATTTCGATTAAATTCATATTTCCTGCAAACTCTTCATCTGCTTTTCGCTGTTCAGCAAAGGGATCATGAATTCCATTCGGGTCATTATTTTCCAGGTCTTCGTTTAATTCATTTTCCTTTTTTTCACGTTTTTTCTTGTCACTTTTACTTTCAAAACGCTCAATATTTTCCGTTGCTTTTGTATATCCTTGCACCGTATGTGGATAATTCCAAGGGTTTATTGTATCCCTTTTTTGAACCACTTTAAGCATTATATCTCTCCCTGGATTGGATTTTTTGGCTGATGCTTCAACATCCTCCAAGTCCATGAATTTAGTAGGAAAAAGTTGGTAGTTTTTATGCACCGTAGATTCGTCAATTGTAACGTATGCTTCAGTGTTATCAAATCCTTCAGCCGTTATTACAAGAAAGTATTCTCCTTGGAATAGGCGCATTTCAAAATAACCATTGGCATCTGAGATCGTTCTATTTTCTGCTGCATTTTTGACGTATAATTTGGCATATGGAATGGAAATGCCATTTTCGTCTGAAACAACGCCTTTTAATAATTGTTGCCCAAACGACTGTGCACCCGTTAGGATAAAAATTAGTACTAAGATTTTAGCTAATGACTTCATTGAATTTAAGACGCTTAACATCATGTGATTGTTACACAGCAATGTTAAAATTATTCAATCCGTATGATTTTGACAACTTATTGTGATTAAAGCGAATAAAGAAGGACGAATGGTTACTTTCCTTCTGCTTTTTTTTGCTCTTCAAGAAATTGTAAATGTTTTTCCATTCTCTTCATCATCCATTTGCGCGTGATGAAGGCCAAAAATGCTAGAAACGCGAAAACATAATAGAATGCCCATTTCTTGAACCCTTCAGTGATGGAAAGGTAAGTAATTACAATGAAAATCAGGATGGCTGTGAACAACCAAAAGTAAAGCATTATTTTATTGTAAAAATTCATAGACCTATATTTTGAGATAAAGGTAACTGATAATTGATAATTGACAATGGATATAATTGGATTCTTGATTCGAAATAGTTGATTGATTTTGAATCAAAGGATTGAGATTAATTATTCAGATCTTATTTGGACGTGTTGAATTTACCGACAGGCTGTAAAATTTTGTAATAACTAAAACTTTGATTTGTTTTTAGTCCACGTCCACGTCCTTTAATTGAATTATCGTCTGATTTGACAATGACATTTTTATCTGTATAGATCGTGCTATCTTTTTGATTCCAGAATAGTTCTTCTGTTTCCAGTCGTTGTTTCTTTTCAATGTTAAGTAATCCAACTGAATCTCGAACGATAACAATTCCAGTTTCGTAGTTTATTTGGCCATATAAAGCTGTTAATTCAGAAACTATTTGGCCATCTTCTGAGTAGAATTCAACCTTTAACCCATCTTTTAATTTCGTGATATGCTTAGGTGAATGATACGTTTCAGCTAGCTTTGCAAATATTCGAATTTTTGCATAACCAGAATCGTTGTAAAAAAGAACTAGATCCCGAGTTATTTCAGAAGGAGCATTTGGGTCGTAAGTTACCTTTTGAATGGAATCTAAGTCATTCTCGCAAGCAAAAAAAAGAATTCCTGCCATGTATAAAATGACAGGAATTCGATAAGTATATAAAAGAGTTTTTATCATTTTAGACTAACAGATACACCGTAGCAAGAAAGTGAAATTGTTGAAGGATTTCCGTTTTCAAAAATCTCTTGTTCTGTTGGATACATTCCTTTGTAACTAGAAATTGTGCCACCAGTCGATTCTCCCAGATTTCTTGCTTGCTCTAACAACTGAACTGCATAAATGTAATTTGCTTTTCGATCTAATGTTCCAGATCCACAATTATTAGCGTTCTTTCCAACACACTGTCCCGCAATCACTAGCGCTTTTCCTTTTTGTGCACCTGACACAGACATTGCTGTGTTGTACGCCGCTGTGTATGAACCAGAACTATACTGCGCTCGAGCAATCTCATAGTTGATTTCTTGTGCTTTTTCTGCATCTGGAGCAAGCTCTTTTGCTTTTCTTAATGTTGTGATTGCGTCTGAATGTTTGTTTTGTCCAACCAACGCTTTCGCCTTCATCATTTGTGCGTCAAAAGAAGTTGGGTCAATTTCAACATAAATGTCAATCAATCTAAAGTATTCAGCACTTTCAGTACAGTTTTTTTGCTCTAACAAAGAAATGAAATTCAAAACGTTTGCTTTCTTTGTTTCTGCGTCAGTCGGTAAGTTCTCAATGTATCCTTTCAAATCTGGCAAGATATCATCACAACTTCTTACTACTGCATTGAAATATTCTGTAATCGTTTCTTGTGTTTTAACAGACATTCCTGCTTTGCTAATCAACGTTGATAATTCAAAGTAATCAGAAATCATTCGTTTTTTCAAATCCACGTCAGTTGGAGCTGCAGCGTACATTGCATATGTGTTGTAATAGAAATAAGAAACATATGCCTCATTTGTTTTTACGCCTTGTGCTTTAATTCCACGTTGAAATAATTCATCTGCTTTTTTACGATTTGGATTGGAAGCTTGTAAGATGTATGAAGCTCTCAATAAATCATCAGCTTGATCGTAATGTCCTGCTGCCTCAGCTCTGTTGTATGTTTCTACCAAGGTATCAGTATAAGCTGTTTTCGCAGCGTCAGTTGTACCGTTAATGGCATTTCTCAAACTTCCAATCAAACGTCCGTAATTTGCAGCATCATATCCACCACAAATTTTCTCACCTTTAAGGTAATACATAGACGCTCCTGCGTAATTTTTTATTTTCAATTCTTCACCGGCAAGAAAACGCATACGAGTACATTCTCTGTCTTCATCACTTTCTTGTGCATAAGATGCAAATCCGATTACAATTAAAGTTCCGAGTAAAAGTCTTTCTAGTTTCATTTTTATTCTGTTTTATTTTAATTCAATTTTCGTTTTACAAACCAACGGTCGGTTCCAGGTGCTATTGAAATTCCGAAGTTGATACCATAATAACGTTCTTTTAAAGCATTATCGTCTGCAATTCCTCTTTTTCCTATCGCAAAACCAAAATTAATGGATGAAAGAGAGTTTTGAATGACAATCGGTATACCAAAACCAAATGTTGTGCCAAAATCTGTGACTTGCTCACCATTTGTTTCATAAGGAAGCGTATAGTAGTAAGTACCAGCACGATAGCGAATTCGAGCCATGAATTTTGTTTTCGCTTTATTCACAAAAAGTCCGATTTCAGGAATATATTGGATCCCAAATGTATATCTGCTCGTATTTAGAAAAGTATTCGTATAGTTTGCATCATAACGATTTTCGTATTTCGTCCAATCTGACCCGCTATAAGATAAATGGAAACCAACAGTTGAATTCAATTCATTGGTTGATCCTTTTCTGCCTTTGAAGTTTAAATTGTAATTTAAACCAACTGTGTAAGTTGGTATAGTTGTTACGTTTCCGCTTGCTGTATCATTAAAAGCGAGCGTGTCGTATAATTCTAAATTATGAATGTCTGTTGTGTAATATTGTCCATCTTCATATGAACCTTTAATTTTTTGAAACGGATCATAGGTTGCAGAAAGTGCGATGGAATGATTTTCATTGATGCGCTGTAAATAGTTGAAGCCTAATTCATAGTGAATGGAATTTACTTTTAACTCTTGCTGATTTGCACCACCACTGTAAATTGTTGAGCCGCTCGTTACTAAACCACTTTTTCGCGTATTCGTTACTTTTCCAAATAGGTATCCAAGATTTCCACCAATAGAAAGTTCGGCTCCTTTGAAATCTAAAACTTTTGCAGAAAAACCTAGAAAAACTTCATTAATTCCACCCGTTCCAGAGTAAAAATGCTTTAATGTATCTCCACTAACTACGTTACTTGTATTAAAGTCATAACCACGTCTGCTATATGGTTTTAAACCAAATGCCAAACCAAATCGTTTCGCAAAAGAAAAGCCCATTGCGAAATGTTGAACACCAGTAATATTACTCTTTGAATCAACACCATTTTCACTAAAATTAGAAAGACGAGAAGAAATTCCTAAGGAAAAAATAGGTTGACCTTTTCCTATAGTGCTATACGAAGCAGGATTATAAAAATTTAGAACCGTAGAATCTGACAGAGTAATGTTCGTATTTCCCAAACTTGAAAAAAGCGCGTGATCCATTCCGCCCAACTCACCTAATCCGAAAGAACTATATGGCGAGTTCGAAGTGTTTTGAGCACTTACAAAAAGCCCTGTTAACAAGGTTATAAATAGGAATGATAGATTACGCATTATGCTTATATATTTCATATAACCCTTTGACGGTTAAATTTTCGTCTGCAAAGATGTCATTTTTTGGCTCGAAATCAAAGAAAGAAGCATCTCCGCCCGTCATAAAAAAAGTTAAGTCATTAAATTCTAGGCGATATTGCTCCATCATACTGATAATCTCGTGCTTTAATCCGTTCATAACTCCAGAAGTGATACATAATTCTGTTGATGTACCAACGAGTTTGGAAGTAGTTTTATTTGACAGCAAAGGCAGATTTCCAGTATAATCGTTTAAAGATTTGTAACGTAAATCTATTCCTGGTGAAATTGAACCTCCTAAATAACCATTCGTTTTAGATATAAAATCGAACTTGATGCAGGTTCCAATATCAATAGAAACGGCATTTTCGGTTTTGGCATTGACGAACAGGTAAGTAGCGTTGCATATTCTGTCAATACCAAGTGTCGTTGAGTTTAAGTAATTGATTTTAAACGGTAATGGTGTGTCATTTGAAACAACGACACTGTTTTTAAACAGATTAAGAATAGATGTTGTTTCAGATAAATCTAAAACAGAGGAGAGCACTATCTGAAGATTTCCTAAGGATTCTGCCCAATTTGACAATTTTTTAAGCTCGTAAAGAGAAAATCGCTTCACTTCAATCAAGTTGTCATTATAAAAGTAACCCGCTTTTAACGAAGTGTTTCCAGCATCAATTACGAGCACTTTAGTATCATTCTCCATATGAACAAAGATAATAGAAGAAAAAAAATATACGAATGGAGTTGATAATAAAAAGAAGTTTATATCTTTGCACCCACAATTTAGGTTGGTGATATAGCTCAGTTGGTAGAGCAATGGACTGAAAATCCATGTGTCCTTGGTTCGAACCCGAGTATCACCACGTGAAAGCGTTGAGAATTCTCAACGCTTTTTTTTGTGCCATTTTTAAACGGTTAGCCGACTTGACTCGCAACAAATCAAAAAAAGTTCTATTTTTACCTAAATTGACTAATTTACTACCATTATGAACTTCGATCGATTTAAGGTAATTATATCTGAAGAATTTAATCTTCCTGTCAAAGATGTGAAAGGAGAGATTGAATTTCGTAATATGGAAGCTTGGTCTTCTTTGCACGCGTTACTTTTTATTGCTAGAATAAATGAAGAGGAAGGAGTAATGCTTACTTCTTCTGATTTAGCCTTGTGCACGTATCTCGAAGATATTTACAAATTGATTGTAAGCAAATAATATGGCGTTATCCAAATCCATAGGAATTCAAATAAAAGGAATCATCAATTTGGTGCCTAAGAATTCAGAGGATAATCAATCCTTGGAATTGCTTTCTGAAGAGGAAAGATCGGCACTTATAAAACACACAGGAATTCGTTACCGCCGAGTGAATCCAAACGATTCGATTGGTGTAAAAAATTATTTCAATGTAGGCGTTGATAAATTATTGAATCGATTAAAGTGGGAGAAGGAAACCATTGATATTTTAATTTGTGTTACTCAAACGGCTAAAGTTGCAATTCCTTCTATTTCGTGCCAAATACATGGCGATTTAGATTTTGAATCACATGTTTTATGCTACGATATTAATTCAGGTTGTTCTGGTTTTGTGTATGGGTTGCATACCGTAAGCCAGTTATTAGCAGGATTGGATAAGCCAAAGGCTCGAGCAATTTTGTGTTGCGGAGATATTTCAACCAGTTTGATTGACTCGTCTGATCGGTCTGTTCGTCCAATTTTTTCGGATGCCGTTTCTATTGTTGGAATTGAAAACACGAATGATGATTCTATTTCTGGATATTTTCACCTAGAGACAATGGGGAAAGGACAGAGTGCGATTCGCACTGAGTTGGAAGAAAGCGGAAATTCATTTATGAGATTGAATGGAATTGATGTGTTTAATTATTCAGTATCTCATGTACCAACCAATATTCAGAAGTTAGTTGATTTTTCCAAAAAATCAATCGATGAAATGGATGCATTTGTCTTTCATCAAGCCAATAAGCTAATTAATGATTCCATCACAAAAAAAGCTGGACTCGAATCATCGAAAGTACTTTCGTCGTTATATGAATACGGAAATACTGCCTCGGCGAGCATACCTTTGACCATTGGAACAGCTTGGAAAGATTTAAACGAAAAATCAAGATGGATATTAATCTCAGGGTTTGGAGTTGGCTTTTCTATTGCATCTGCAATGATTAGTTTTGCTCCAGAATTTGTTGCCTCACCAGAAGAAATAGAATTTTAGTAAGCATGCAAAAAATCGACGTTGTAATACCAGTTTATAAATCGGAAAGTTCTTTGAACGCGATGATTGATGCATTAGTACTTTGGGAAGAAAAGACGAATTTGGCACTCAATTTTATTTTTGTTGAAGATGGAGGTAAAGATGGTAGTTTTGAAACGTTGGTTGATTTATTGAAACAAACGAAGTTGAATTACTCAACCTTCAGACTTGCTCAAAACTATGGTCAGTACACTGCAACAGCGGTTGGTTTTCATTATTCAACTGCCGAGTTTATTGCAACGATTGATGATGATTTGCAGCATTCACCTGAATTAATAGATAGTTTATTTTCTAATTTGAAAGCAAACAATTCGGATTTAGTATATGGTGTTTATCAAAAAAAGAAGCATTCTATCTTTCGAAATTTTGCTAGTGCGCTAATAAAAAGGATAATGCATGTTGATGGTGTTAACTATGATGAGACATCTTCATTCCGTGTTATGAATGCTAATGTTGTTAAAACGTTCAAAAGAGAGGTGACACCTGTCTCTTATACACATCTCCGAGCCCACGAGACAGGCAGAAATCTCG
>OLID01000513.1_pt1 | contig 15724 bp, 8 predicted proteins | sample 1609361 | NCBI WGS metagenome assembly OLID01 (sample SAMN05416778, study PRJEB24817) | seawater metagenome | isolation source: Sea water | place: Canada:Atlantic | collected 2013-07
ATCTACACAGAGTAGATCGTCGGCAGCGTCAGATGTGTATAAGAGACAGGGTCGTCGACGCTCCACAAGCAGACAATCAGCATCCCGCGTCTCTACCTTAGGTGCATTCCGTCAGGCTGAGTTTGCAGCGAGAGACGCGGGGTGTGGGAGGCGAATTTCGGAGCGTATGCGACCCTCGGACGGTCGCATCCGAGCCCCCCAGGGATGGGTTCACGGGCGTCTCCGAAAGGCGCCTCCCACACCCCGTGGCTCGGGAACAAAGCTGTTCCTGTGCGTCTCCGCAAGCAGACAATCAGTAGCGCGCGGCTCGGAATAGAATGTTTGATACCATACAATTGAATTGTCAGCAGACGCAGAGAACACATGAAATTTGAACTGAAAACAACAGACGGCGCCGCCCGCCGTGGCACCCTGACTTTCCCCCGCGGTGAAGTGCAGACCCCCGCGTTCATGCCCGTGGGAACTTACGGCACTGTCAAAGGCCTCACCCCCGAGCAGATCAAAGGCACCGGCGCCCAGATCATCCTTGGTAACACCTTCCACCTCATGCTGCGCCCCGGCACCGACATCATCAAAAAGCACGGCGACCTGCACGACTTCATGGGCTGGGACAAACCCATTCTCACCGACTCTGGCGGCTTTCAGGTGTTCAGTCTCGGTGACATGCGCAAGATCAGCGAAGAAGGCGTCAATTTCCGTTCCCCCGTGGACGGCGCCAAAGTGTTCCTCGGACCCGAGTCTGCCATAAAAGTGCAGCAGGACCTGGGTGCCGATATCATCATGATCTTTGATGAATGTACGCCCTATCCGGCTACTGAAAAAGAGGCTGAGGATTCAATGCAGTTGTCCCTGCGCTGGGCAGTGCGCTGCAAGGAAGCCCACGGTGATCATCGAGCGGCGCTGTTCGGCATCATCCAGGGTGGTATGTATCCGAACCTGCGTCAGCAGTCACTGGACGGCCTGGTCGCCCTGGATTTCCCCGGTTACGCCATCGGCGGGCTGTCGGTGGGTGAAACCAAGGAAGAGATGATCCACGTGCTGGATTACGTCGGCCACCGCATGCCGGCGCACAAGCCCCGTTACCTGATGGGCGTTGGCACCCCCAGCGATATCGTTGCTGCGGTGACGCGCGGCATCGACATGTTTGATTGTGTGATGCCCACCCGTAATGCCCGCAATGCGTATCTGTTCACCAGCCAGGGCCTGCTCAAGCTGCGTAATGCGCGTTTCAGGGACGATACACGGCCGCTGGACCCTGCCTGTAGCTGTTATACCTGCCAGCATTTCAGCCGTGCTTACCTGCATCACCTGGACAAGTGCAAGGAGATGCTGGGTGCTCAGTTGAACACCATTCATAACCTGCACTACTATCAGGACCTGATGCAGGGTTTGCGTCAGGCCCTGGAACAGGGTAGATTTACCGCCTTTACAGAGGCGTTTTATCGTGATCAGCGAGTTCTGGACACAGATCCTGACGCCTGACCGGTGATAACTTTGCCTTTTAATTACAAGAATAACAGGCAGTAGTCTGTAACCATTGACCCTTAAGCCGCAGCGGGCGGCTCCATTGTTTGAGAGATTTTGTTATGGATTTTCTGATCAGTTCCGCCTATGCCCAGGATGCAGCATCACCCGCAGGTGGCGCCATGTTCAACCTGTTGTTTATCGGCGGCATGTTTCTGCTGTTTTACCTGATACTGTGGCGTCCTCAGGCCAAACGTGCAAAAGAGCACCGCGAATTGGTCAGTGGCCTCAGCAAGGGCGATGAAGTATTGACCAGCGGCGGTATTCTGGGCCGCATCACCAAAGTGTCAGACGACTACGTTACCGTAGAAGTTGCCGAAGGTGTTGAAGTCAATCTGCAGAAGTCTGCCATTGGTGCCGCGCTTCCAAAAGGCACCATCAAGTCAATCTGACAGGCTCTACCACACATGCTGAACAAGTTTCCCCTCTGGAAAAACATACTGGTACTGCTGGTGATCTCACTGGCAGTACTGTTTGCTGTGCCTAATCTGTTCCCCGACGACCCGGCAATCCAAATTTCGCACGAGAACAACCCGATTACCGAAGTTGATCTGGGCATGGCCACCGATGCGTTGCGCGCTGCCGATGTTGAATACTTCGGGGAAGAAGTGACAGATATCGGGGCCTTGATCCGGTTTCCTGACCTCGAGCAGCAACTGCGTGGCAAGGCGGTTATCGAACAGACACTACCAGATGGCTACATTATCGCTTTGAACCTCGCTGCCACCACGCCGCAATGGCTGCAAGGCATGGGCGCCACCAAGATGAACCTGGGCCTGGATCTGCAGGGTGGTGTGCACTTTCTGATGGAAGTTGACATGGAGACCGCGCTGCGCCGTCGCATGGAAAATATCCTCAGCACCATCCGCCAGGAGCTGCGATCCGAGCGTATCCGCTCACGCTCGCTGGAACTGGTGGGTGAAAGCGAGATAGAACTGCGCTTCACCGATGAGGAATCCCGCAGCCAGGCGCGCAGCATTATCCGGGACGGTTACACTGATCTGCAGGTGCAGGCACGTGAATCAGGCGGCGAGTATCTGTTACAACTGACCATGTTGCCGGCCAGCATCCAGCAGATGGAAATGGACACTATTCGCGCCAACCAGACCACCATCCGCAACCGGGTTGACTCGCTGGGTGTCTCCGAACCTATCGTGCAGCAGCAGGGCCCCAACCGTATCGTGGTGGAGCTGCCCGGTGTGCAGGATACTGCGCAGGCCAAGCGCATTCTGCAGCGTATCGCCACGTTGCAGTTTCACCTGGAAGCCAATGCCGGTGCACCGTCAACCAGTTATGAGGTCTACGACTATCAGGGGCAGTCCATTCGCGTGGACAACGATGTCATCCTGCAGGGCGATCGCATCAGTAATGTGCGCTCGGCGCTGGACCAGTACGGTCAGCCGCAGGTGGTTATCAACCTGGATGCGCAGGGTGGTCAGCAGTTCAACCGCATCACCCGCGAGAACATTGGCCGGCCGATGGACATTCTGCTGATAGAGACCCGCACCCGTACAGTGCTTGAAGAAGATGCTGACGGCAACATGGTTGAACGTCAGGAAACCTACGAAGAACGTCGCCTGATCAGTCATGCGGTGATCCGGGCAGCACTGGGGCGTGAGTTTGTCATCACCGGGCTCAGCGGTCAGGAAGCCAACGATCTGTCTCTGCTGATCCGCTCCGGTGCACTGGCAGCACCCATGTACTTTATCGAGGAGCGCACTGTCGGGCCTAGCCTGGGCGCAGAGAACATCGCTCAGGGCGCTGGCGCGGTATTGCTGGGTTACCTGCTGGTGATGTCCTTCATGCTGTATTACTACCGCCTGTTTGGACTGGCGGCCAATCTGGCGCTGATGATCAATATCGTGCTGCTGGTTGCCATCATGTCGATTATCGGGGCGACGCTGACGCTGCCGGGCATTTTCGGTATCGTGCTGACCATTGGTATGGCGGTGGATGCCAACGTGCTGATCTTCACCCGTATACGCGAGGAAATTGTGTCCGGCCTGTCGCCGCAGAACGCAATATCGTCAGGCTTTGACCGTGCATTTTCAACTATTGTTGATGCCAACCTGACCACGTTTTTGGTGGCGATGGTGCTATTTACCGTGGGTACCGGGCCGGTGAAGGGCTTCGCAGTGACACTGATGGTGGGCATCATGACCTCGATGTTCTCGGCAATCATGGTGACGCGTTTTATTGTCAACATTATCTATGGTGGGCGGGCTGTCAAGAAGCTGTCAATTGGTCCATTCATCAAGGCCGCTTAAAGCCGCCGATACCGTATATGCAAGGGCAGAGTTAGCATGGCATTGTTAAAAAACGACATAGATTTCATGAGTCCGCGCAAGCGGCGCCTCACCGGAATCATTTCCACGGTGATGCTGGTGGTGGCGATCCTGTCACTGGCGATCAACCGTTTTGAGTTTGGCCTGGATTTCACCAGTGGCACCCTGATTGAGGTGGGTTATACCGAGCCGGTCAATCCGGAAGTCATTCGGCAGCAGCTGATAGATGCCGGCTACGAAGAGGCCGTGGTCGTGCAGTTTGGCTCCGATCAGGACCTGCTGGTCCGACTGCCGGTGGAAGAAGGCGAAGACGAGGCCATGAACAACGAAGTGGCCTCATTGGGTGACGAGGTGCTGGCACTATTGCAGTCGACCAGTGACACGCCGGTTGAGATGCGTCGCTCCGAATTTGTTGGCCCCAAGGTGGGTGCTGAACTGGCTGAACGCGGGGGCCTGGCGCTGCTGGTGGCACTGGGCATCGTCATGCTCTACGTGGCTGTGCGCTTTCAGTACAAGTTTGGTATCGCGTCGGTGGCTGCGCTGGCCCACGATGTGATCGTGGTGCTGGGCGTGATTTCCCTGTTCCGGCTGACGTTTGACCTGACCGTGCTGGCGGCGCTACTGGCGGTGATCGGTTACTCGCTCAACGACACCATCGTGGTATTTGACCGGGCTCGTGAAAATTTCCGCATCATGCGCTCTACAGATCCCGAACATATCCTCAATACCACGCTGAACCAGGTCATTTCGCGCACCTTTGTCACGTCATTGACCACGTTAATGGCGCTGGCGGCGATGCTGGTCATGGGGGGCGAGGCGATTCGCGGCTTTGCCGTGTCGCTGATTGTGGGTGTCACCGTCGGTACCTACACCTCCCTGCACATCAGCTGTAATTTCCTGATGTACCTCGGCATCACCAAGGAAGACCTGGCGGTGCCGATCAAGGAAGGTGAAGAGCTCGACCCGATGCCCTGAGACGGGCGCTCAGCCAATTCCCAGCAAGGCCCGCACGTCGGCCAGCTGGGCCAGCATGGCTGGCCGTGCGGCAATCTCGCGCTGCTCGGCCAGCATATCGCTTAAAATATCTGTAGTGGTCAGTGGATTCGCCAGCACCGCCCGGAATACCACAATCGGATCGCGCTGATAGCGTACCGGATTAAGTCGGGTGCGTGACACGAACGAGCGGCCCAGTCCGCGCTGGGTTTTCTGTATGCTTTTGGTCAACAGATTGAGACGCTGATTGGCTTCGATTCGGCTATCTTCTGTGGCGGCAAGCAACGCCTGCTGAATATCGGCCGGCAAGTAGCGGTAGGTCAGAATATTGAGCTCTGGCTCGGTGACCAGCTCAAAATCTTCCTCAGCCTTGATCATCTCGGCGAAGCTGCGGGCCTTCTCGATGCCCTGGTCGATCAACAGCTCATAGCCCTGGCGCCCAATAATCTGCAGTCCCGAATGCACCAGTATCGCCATGCCCGGACGTGAACCTTCCACGGTATGGCTACCGAGGTCCTTTGAGCCTTTGCGGATAATATATTCGGCGTGATGCTCGACACTGCTCAGCGTTTCCGGGTTGCGGAATACACAGATACCGGCGCCCATTGGCACATACAGCTGCTTGTGGGCATCCAGCGTGACCGAGTCGGCGCGCTCAATGCCTTTCAGTAACGAACGGTACTTGTCCGAAAACAGTGTTGGGCCGCCCCAGGCGGAATCGACGTGAAAGTGAATCTGGCGTTCGGCGGCAATATCAGCCATCTCATCAAGCGGGTCAACGTTACCCGTTTCCGAGGTACCCACGATGCCCACGATGGCCATCACCTTGATATTCTGTTTTGCCAGCTCGTCACATTTGCGGGCCAGCAGATCCGTGCGAATCTTGTTATTGGCATCGGTTTCGATCCCGATCAGTGATCGCCGGCCGATACCCAGAATGTCCGCGGCTTTGCCCAGCGAGTAGTGGCCGCGTTCTGAGACCAGAATGGCAAGTCCCTGATAGCCGTAATGCTGCATGCCCGCCAGCAGCCCCTCTTGGCCCAGTCCAGCGAAATCACCCCGCGGTGCCAGCACATTGTTTCGGGCAGCCCATAGCGCAGTGAGATTGGCGATGGTGCCACCGGAGCAGAAACTGCCCAGCGCGTGGCCGCGATCGTGCATCCAGCGCTGATAGAAGGTATCGGACTGCTGGTATATAAGGTGGTGCACCATGCCAATGACCTGGCGTTCCATCGGGGTAAACGCCTTGGAGGTTTCCACTTTTACCAGATTCTGGTTCAGCGCCATCATGATGCGCGACAGCGGCAGCATGAAATAGGGCAGGGCAGAGGTCATGTGTCCGACGAAGCTGGGCGCAGAAATATGAACAGACTGGGCAACAAGTTTGTCCAATACAAACTGGATCTGGTCCGATACAAAGGTGGGCTGCTCGGGAATATGCGGATCCGCAAAATCCCGCTCAATGTCTGCGAGGTCGCGCTCGGCGGCAACGATATGCTCCTGCAGGAACCCGGCCAGGTTCTGGGAGATGGATCGATCGATTTGTCCGAGAGTTGAATCTGGTGCTTCCGGTACCGTGAAAATGCGGTACAGGGACTCCAGGCTGGCTTTGGCCAGTTTCTTACGTTCGCTCATCAGATGCGCTCATCCAGACACGGGGTGCGCAGTATAGTTTAATTGCGCCAGCGATGGAAACGCCGGCCAGCGATGGCAGAACGCAGGGGCATCAGTCCTCGCGCCGCTCTCTGAGTACGATCGCGGTATGAGCGCAGCGTGTGTCCAAAGTATAATTGCCGAAACCGCTGTAACCTGCGCAAAACTCAGTGCTCAGGTCTTTTATCAGTTCAAAACGGAACCTGCCCCTCGATGGCGAGTCGCCAGGCAGGGGCGTGATGATTGCGGCCTGAAAGTCGAAAAATCGATTTACCAAGGGGAACAGGCACTTGAACAGGCTCTCTTTGGCAGAGAACACCAGCGTCAAATAATGTGACGGTGAGTCAAACAGATGCATCTGTCCGGTATGGTTGTCCCGGGGGCTGAGAATCTGCGGGCTGACGCTTGCTACCTTCTGCGCGTCAATCCACGACTCGGAATCCAGACCCAGGGCGCGTACCTGCGCCTGGCGCGCAACGATGGCCGACGCGTAACCATGGGTGTGGGTGATTGAGCCGACGAAACCCGGCGGCCACAGCGGTTCGCGGTTGGCGCCGATGCCGATATTCACCGCAAGGCTGCCATCAAGTTGCGCGAGTGCTGCGCGGGCGCAGTAACGGCCTGCAAGAAATTCTGCTTTGCGCTTTTGCACCGCTTTGTCCAGAGTAACCGGCAAGGCCAGCCCTAACTGGTCGGCAGTGTCCGGTTGCAACAAGGTGCCGTCAAACAGGCAGCTTACCTGACGGCAGTCGCCGTCAAGCAACAGCGGCGGTGCGAGCTGATGTATCATCATGGACATTTACAGTTCTGTTTTGTTAGAACAGTTCCGCGGCAGCAGGCCGTTTGGATGGTTTTGTGTGACACGGGTCAATCTCTTGCTCAGAGCACCGGGATTTTGAACAAAGTGGTTGCGCTAAACAATAACATGTCAGTAGAATCAGCACTTTATTAATACAAGATTTTCTTGAGTTTTTGCTGCATCGCTCTGCTATGTTGGCTCCACGGGGAAACTTTCGAGTGATACTATGAGCCTGGAGCAGGATTCGGCAGATCAGGATGGCCCATCGTCAGTCGGTGATGCTCTTTTACGTTACTTAACGCGGTTTCCGCAGCCGCGGTGGAAAAATCCTTTCAAATCCAGGTTATTGAGTTTAGCCAGGGCGAATGACCCATCAGTTAAGGGTCTGCTCGGGGTCGCCGTGCTCAGCGCGGCGTTCGGTACGGCGGTTGTATACTTTCTGAACGCTGAATCGAAGTTGGTGGGCCAGGAACAGTACTCAGTCTTCGCCGCCGTTGCATTTCTGGTCATGCTGGTGTGTTACCGATTCTGTCAGCGCTTCCTCATCGCCCAGTCCAGTAAATCCATTGAAGCGGCAATGCATCAATGGCGGCAGCGGATCGTCGCCAAGGTCACCCGGCTTTCCCTGAGAAACATAGAGGACTTCTCCGAAGAGGCTGTAACGGATGGTCTGATAAAAAATTACGGTCCGCTGTCCCAGGCCATTATCACCATAACAGCAGGTGTCGAGTGCCTCAGCCTGCTGATCTTCATGTACGTCTATGTAATATTCCTGTCACCTCTTGCTGCCATACTCACCGGCATAGTCGGCGTATTGACCGTGCTTGGGTATCTGTCCGTCTCCGCGCGCCTGGCCGATACCCTGCGGGAATCGGCTGAGTCCAATGCCAGTCTCGACCGCTCAATGGAGGCCGGTATCAAGGGTGCCAAAGAGCTCAGGCTCAACACGGACAAGCGCGAGGCCTTTCTTCACGACACCAGGGAATCATCTGCGCAGCTGTACAAAAACCGTTCCGCCAGTGCGTCGCTGTTTGCCGAAGTGCTGGCGTCCGGTACGACTGCCTCCTATCTGATGGCAGGTGCGGTGATCTTCATTCTGCCTATTCTTAATCCACAGGAAAAGGACGAAATTGCCCGTATTGTGGTGGCAGTACTATTTCTGATCGGACCCATTGGTGGCGTCATAGGCAGTATTCAACAATTCAACATTGCCCGCTTCTCGGTGCTGGGTATCATGAAGTTTGAAGAGGAAGTGGATGCCTGCCTCGAGAAGAACGAAGAGGCCGACGACAGCCGGAGCGCGACAGATCTGACTGATCTGGACATGATCCGGCTTGAGCAGGTGACCTACAGTCATCGATCGGCACTGTCCGCCGATGCTGAGCACGCGTTCAGCGTCCGTGATCTGAACTTCTCAATAAAGCGGGGTTCGATCACCTTTATCACCGGTGGCAATGGTTCCGGCAAGACCACAATTTTACGCATTCTGGCGGGCCTGTATCCCCGCGCGCAAGGTGATATCCGTGTGGACGATACGCTGATCAGCCGCTTTCCCTCGCAGAACTATCGCGACCTGTTCGCCAGTGTTTTTGCCGATTTTTATCTTTTTGCCAAGCCTTATGCCCTGGACGCTGATGGCGTGGCCAGGCTGGACAGCTGGTTGACAAGACTGCAGGTGCGGGACAAGTTTCCGGCAGATCTGGGTGCGGGATACGATGCTCACGCCTTGTCTACCGGCCAGAAGAAACGTCTGGCCCTGGCCCTGGCGCTGGCTGAAGACAGGCCTGTGCTTATTCTGGATGAGTGGGCGGCTGACCAGGATCCGCAGACACGCAGGTTTTTCTATCGAACCTTGCTTCCGGAGCTCAGGGCGTCCGGGAAAACACTGGTAGTTGTTACGCATGATGATCGTTATTTCGATTGCGCTGATCATCATTACCATGTGGAAGAAGGCAGAATCACGCTCGCTTCTCCAAGCCAGCATGACGGAGACAATAATCAGTGAAAAACTATCTGCATGCCGTATTCATGCGCTTCCGGTACGGATTCATATTCACCGTCCTCATATTGGTGTTCCTGCTGATTGTGTTGTGGGACAAGATCGTCTACCGGGTCCCCGATGGGCATGAAGCTGTGATCTGGCACAGCTTTCGGTTCCCCTGGGCACCCAACTATCACAGCGAGCTGGCAGGCGAGGGTCTGGCGTTTATCTGGCCCTGGGACAAATTTTTCCTCTACGATGTGCGCCTGAAAACCCATAACGAAACCTACCAGGTGGTTTCGCAGGAAGGCTTGCATTTCGAAATCGAAATGACCTTCAGGTGGCGAGTGGTGCCAGAGAACGTAGTTGAGCTGAACCAGACGGTAGGTCTGGATTACCTGCAGAGTATGCTGATCCCCGAAATCGGCTCTGTGCTCAGGCATGTGGTCGCCGATTATCCGGCCGAAGCTTTGTATACTTTTGAACGAAATGCAGTGCAGGCCAGGATCTATGAGGAAGTTACGTCCGACTCCCTGCCCAATCATATTGGCGCAAGGGGGCATAGGGAGCCGGGCATCACCATAGTCCTGCAGGACACGCTGATGACCAGAATACAGTTGCCGGAAACCCTGCAAACGGCGATCGAAAGCAAACTGGCAGAATCGGAAATGGTACAACAGTATCAATTCAGGGTGCAGCGCGAAATCCTGGAAAGCGAGCGCAAGCAGATAGAAGCTGAAGGCATTCGCAACTTCCAGGAAACAGTTGCCCCGGCAATCACCGACAGCTATCTGCAATGGCGTGGCATCGAGGCTACGCTGCAACTGGCCGAGTCCGACAACGCCAAAGTCGTCGTGATCGGCAACAGTGCCAGCGGTTTGCCCCTGATTCTGGATACTGCGGAGGGAGTGCGCAGTTCCGCAGCTACCGCTACGGTGAACAGTGAACCTGACGCAGACAGCGGAACGGAAACAAGCAGTCAAACCGGCACCACCAATTCGAGTCAACGGCAATAAGATTTCAAAGCAGTAATAGCGCAGGGCAGCGCAACGGGTGATAAGCAAGTCCGTAAGATTCAGGATGATTTAAAATTTAGCACCTGGTAAATGTCTGTGGCAAACAAGAGTGGCAGTGAAATACGGGGATCTGAGCGTACAAGGTTCAGCGTTCCTGAAAACCAGCTAGTGGCATTGCTGCTCGCGCGACGTTCGGTATCGGGTAACGGTATAACAGCGCTCGACAAACGCGGTGACAGCAGTTCATTGTCCTATGCGGAATTCTACCAACACGCCGGGCAACTTTGCGCGGGTCTGCAGAATGCCGGCCTGCGCCCTGGGGACCGGCTGGTACTGCAGCTCTCCGATGCCCTGGAGGTCATGGTGGGATTCTGGGGCTGCATCCTGGCGGGTGTCGTGCCGGTGCCGCTGAATACCGCCCCGTTTTACGATCGCGCCAATAGCCAGACCGATCGCCTGCTCTCGGCCGTTGACCGTTTCAGTATCTCGGCGGTGCTCTCATCGGCCGAATTACATGCACCTATCATCACGTTGCTTGGCACATTGACCAGGGATGACCCCAGGCACGCAGATATCAGGGTCATCAACATGGCGGATTGCCGCCGCATTACTGATGCGCCGGAAATCCACTCGCCGGCACCGGATGATCCGGCTGCAATGTTCCTGACCTCAGGTAGCACCGGGGCTGCCAAAGGCGTTGTGCAAACCCATGCCGCAATGCTGGCAATGGCTGATGCAACCATTCAGATGAATGGCTTTACTGAGGACGACGTCACGCTGAACTGGATGTCGCTGGATCATGCCGGCTCGCTGGTATTTCTCGGTGTGATGCCAATGGCGCTTGGTGCGACGCAGGTGCATGTGCCGATCGAGTATGTGCTCAAAGAACCGACCCGCTGGCTTGACCTCATAGAAAACTGGCGCGCATCGATAACCTGGGCGCCCAATTTTGTGTTTTCTCTCCTGCTTGATCGGCAGCAGCAATTGTTGTCCCGACAATGGGATCTGTCCTGCATGCGTTTTATGGTAAACGCTGGTGAAGCTGTGGTCAGCGCCACCGCACGGCGATTTCTTGCTCTGCTGCAACCGTTCGGCTTGCCGGAGAATGCGCTCAGGCCTGCTTTCGGAATGGTAGAGACCTGCTCGGGTATCACCTGGTCGGCCGGTTTCCGTCTTGAGCAGACTTCCGATTCGGACTCTTTTGTATCGCTTGGGCCGGTTATTCCGGGCGCGGCCATGAAGATTGTTGACGAATCAGGCCAGACCGTTGAAGAGGGCGTTGAGGGCCGGCTGTGGGTACGCGGTCCTTCGGTGTTCCGGGGTTACGAGGGAGAAGAGGCCCTCAACGCCAGCATGCTGGTCGGTGACTGGTTGATCACCGGCGATCTGGCCTATATCAAGGCCGGTGAACTCCATGTCACCGGACGCGAAAAGGACATGGTTATCATCAATGGCAATAATCACTACTGCCATGAGATTGAGGCAGTGGTTGCCAGGTTCCCCGCCATCGCCAGCGACTGTGTGGCTGCCGTGGGGGTGCGGGCATCCGGTGAAAACACTGAGAGCCTGGTCATTTTTTATTCAGCTGCGGCCCCGGCGGCAGGCAGCAACGACGATCAGGCGTTAACCAGGGCCATTCGATCGGAAGTCGCCCGTGTCACTGGCATTGCTCCCGGCGCCGTTGTGGCTCTGCGCGCGGAGGAATTCCCACGCACTGAAATCGGCAAAATCAAACGTGGTGTACTGGCGCTTCGTTACCAGAAAGGCGACTTCACCCAGCCTGCCGAAGGACGAACCCGCCCGTCCGCCATCGATGAGCAGCTGCACGCTGACGATGACGGGCCGTTCAGGGAGCTGCTTGCCGGCGTCGCAGCCATCTGGCAGCGAACTCTCGGGCTGGAGTCAGTGGGGCTTGACGAAAGTTTCTTTGAACTCGGCGGCTCTTCCCTGCTGGCGATCCAGGTGCAGCACGAACTGGAATTGTTGTTGGGGCGTGAAGTGTCGATGGTGGAGCTGTTCGATACACCCACGATCCGTACCATGGCAACGCATTTTTCCGGTCGACTGACGGCTGCTGGCAATGCACAGTCTGCACAGTCGACCCGCTCTGCAACTGCCGATGACCGAGATGCGTCCAATGATATCGCCGTTATCGGAATTGCCTGCCGCTTCCCCGGCGCGCACGGTCCCGAGGCTTTCTGGCGCATACTTGAGGAAGGTACCGAAACACTGACCTTCTTTACACCGGCGGAGGCCATCGCTGCGGGAGTGCCACCGTCACGCGCCCATGATCCGGCGCAGGTCAACGCAGCGCCGGTGCTGGATGATGTTGAAGGGTGTGATCTCGACTTTTGGCGCTATGCCAGACGCGAAGCCGAATTGATGGATCCCCAGCAACGTGTGTTTCTGGAGACCGCGTGGGAGGCCTTTGAGGATGCCGGCTACATACCGGGATCGGCGCTGGGCAAGGTCGGCGTTTACGCCTCTGCGGCAACAAATACCTATCTGCAGAACAATGTTTATGCCAACCGGGCCTGGGTAGACGAGAACGGTGGCAGTGTACTGACCGTGAACTCGGTACCCGGCTTTAACGTAATGGTGGCGAATGACAAGGATTATCTGCCCACGAGGGTATCCTATAAGCTGGACCTGACTGGCCCGAGCATGGGGATACAGACTGCCTGTTCCAGCACGCTGGTCGCCGTGCATGAGGCGGCACGTGCTGTGCGCGAAGGTGAGTGTGACATGGCGGTGGCCGGTGGGTGCGCATTGATGCTGCCACAGCACGCCGGACATTATTACGAAGAAGGTATGATCAATTCTCCCGACGGTCACTGTCGGGCTTATGACCGGGATGCCAAGGGCACAATTTTTGGCAGCGGCTCGGGCGCTGTGCTATTGAAACGCCTTGACCGGGCTCAGGCAGACGGTGATTCCATATATGCCATCATCAAGGGCAGTGCCGTTGCCAATGACGGTGGTCAGAAAATGGGCTTCACTGCGCCGAGCATGCTGGGTGAATTCCGTGCAATTTCCGAGGCTATCGGGAATGCCGGTATCGACGCCGACAGTATCGGTTTTGTCGAGGGACATGGCACCGGTACACCAATCGGTGATCCGATCGAGGTGCAGGCGCTGACCAAAGCATTCCGGCATAGCACACAGCGTAATGGTTTCTGTGCATTGGGGTCGGTGAAGACCAACATCGGTCACATGGGGATCGCCTCCGGCATAGCCGGATTTATCAAGACGGTGCTTGCTCTGCACCACAAAAAACTACCGGCGACGCTGCACTTCAGGGAAGCCAATCCGGCCATCGGCTTTGACAGCACACCCTTTTACGTCAGCAGCCGCACCCGCGCCTGGCCTGCCTCTGCGACGCCACGCCGCGCTGGCATCAATTCGCTGGGTATCGGCGGTACCAACGTCCACGTTATTGTGGAAGAGACACCCGCGCAGCTGCCGGTTGCTACCAGGCCCGGTGTACATGTGCTGCCGGTTTCGGCTCAGAGTGATGCTGCATTGCACGACAAAATGAGTGCGCTGTCCGATTTTATCCAGCGTCACCCGGAGACCTCGCTTGCCGATATCGCTTTTACCCAGCAACGTGGACGGCTTGCGATGGCTCGCCGGCGCGCTTTTGTGGTGTCAGATCGGGAGGAACTGCTGTCCCGGCTTGCATCGCCGGGAGATCCGACAGAGCAGTTCGCTGCCGGTGGCAGCGCCCGCATTGTGTTCATGTTCACCGGTCAGGGCAGCCAGTACGCAGGCATGGGCAGGGAACTGTACAAAACCCATCAGGCATTTCGCGAGGCCTTCAATACCTGCGCAAATCTGTTTAAAGCCCATCGGGAGCACGCCATTGTCGACCTGATACTTGCCGAGGCAGATGATGCGGCGGCGGAAGCGATATTGAACCAGACGCAATACACGCAGCCGGCCCTGTTCTGTCTCCAGGTGGCTCTGGTGCAACTCTATCGGCAAATGGGTGTGCGGCCTGATTTAATTGTCGGTCACAGTATCGGTGAAGTGGCTGGCGTCTGGGCCGCCGGCGGCCTGAGTCTTGCGGATGCGGCGCAGCTGGTGGAAGCCCGCAGTCGCCTGATGCAGACCGTCACGCAAAGCGGCTCGATGGCGTCAGTAAAAGCCGGCGTCGACACGGTGCGTAAACTGTTGAGTGACGCCGGCGCCGACTGCGAGATTGCCGGTTGCAATTCTCCGTTCGATACTACAATTACCGGAGACAGAAAAGCCATCGAAGTTGTTTGCGCCTATCTGCAAAAAAACAGTGTTGGTGTGGTTCTGCTAAACGTTTCGCATGCATTTCACTCGCGGCATATGGAAACTGTGCAGCAGGAATTCGCAACCGCTATTGCCAGTATCGAATTTAAAAGAACGAGCATACCGGTATTTTGCAACCTTGATGGAGCGATGCTTGAGCACCACACAAACGGTGCCGGATACTGGTCTACGCAATTGCGCGCGCCAGTGCAGTTCGTACAGGGCCTGCAAAAGGCCAAGGCAGCCGGCGGTGGCTGTTTCGTTGAGATTGGGCCGGCGGCAATTCTTTGTGGGCTGGGGAGAGCTCTGGACAGCGATGGCGCAGACGCGCCTCAGGCGCAGCCAGGCAGCTGGATACCAAGTTTGCGCAAGGGACAGCAGGACGCCCGGGTATTCGCTGGCGCCCTGGCGGCATTGTTCACACTGGGGCATACGATTGACTGGTCCGGATCAGCAGCTTTTGATGGAAAGCGGGTCCATTTGCCGACCTATCCGTGGCAACGTCAGCGTTGCTGGATAGATCCTGATCCACGACAGGCAGCCCCTTCGCAAATTGACCCGCTACTTGCAAAACCTCTGGTGCTGCCGCGGCTCAGGCAGCAGATTTATACACTCGACTACTCCCCGGCCGCTATGCCGGTATTGATGCAACATCGTGTATTCGGCCATGTCGTGCCACCAGCGGCGCTGTATGTGTCGCAATTGCTGCGCACCGCTGCCGACCTTACCGGCCAGCGCAACGTTGCGCTGGCTGATATCAATTTTATCGCGCCGATGCATCTTGGTGCTGAGACGTCGGGCCAGAGCAACAGAACAGTCCAGGTTCTGTATGATGCCAGCGCCGTAGTGACCAGTATTGAGCTTAGCAGTCAGGCTCCGGACCTGCGGCTTTCGGGCTGGCTTGCCGGCGTCGGTTCCGCTGAGCGGGACAATAGCAGCGTGCAGGTGCATGTGACGGCCGAGTTGTTGCCGGATGCGCCGCGCGCTGCCGCGTCGGTTGACATGCTGGCGCTGCGCCGACAGTGCAGCGAAGCACTGGATCCCGGACAGATAGAAGCGCACATGACTGCCATGCAGGTAGAGCTGGGCGAATCCTTCCTGTGCTTCAGGCAAATTCACCGCGGCAACAATGAAGCGCTGGCTTTGCTTGAAGTGCCGGCATCGCCAGCATCACGTATCTGTCTCTTATACA
>OLID01000514.1_pt1 | contig 15724 bp, 11 predicted proteins | sample 1609361 | NCBI WGS metagenome assembly OLID01 (sample SAMN05416778, study PRJEB24817) | seawater metagenome | isolation source: Sea water | place: Canada:Atlantic | collected 2013-07
GAGATTTCTGCCTGTCTCGTGGGCTCGGAGATGTGTATAAGAGACAGAAATTACAGAGGCTACACCATTTATTCTATGCCCCCACCTAGTTCTGGTGGTGTTATCTTAATTGAACTACTGAATATTTTAGAAGGTTACCCCCTTTCTACCTATGGCTTGAACGATGCCCAATATATTCATATTTTAACGGAAGCAATGAGCCAAGCCTATTATGACCGTAATAGTAAACTAGGCGATCCTGACTTTATTGATAATCCAACTGACCTACTCATTTCTAAACCTTATGCTAAAAACATACGGGAAAATATATCGTTAACAAAACATATACCCAGTAGCCAAATATCACACAATCTCGAACCTGCATACGAAAGTACAGAAACAACCCATTTTAGTATTGTAGATAATGAAGGTAACATGGTCGCAAATACTTACACACTCAACTATTCCTTTGGTAATGGTCAAGTTGTAGAAGGTACTGGCATTTTAATGAACAATGAAATGGATGATTTTACCTCTAAAGTGGGCGTACCCAATGCTTATGGGCTAATTCAAGGAAAAGCAAATTCGATTGAACCGAATAAACGCCCGTTGAGTTCAATGACACCGACCATTATTTTAGATAAAGATAACAAGCCATTTCTAGCGACTGGTTCACCTGGAGGTAGTCGAATTATTACAACGGTGCTTCAGGTCATACTAAATGTAATAGATCACGACCTGAATATCCAAACTGCTGTTAGTATACCAAGAATGCATAATCAATTATGGCCCGATGAAATTAGATTGGAGCAAGGATTTAGCCAAGATACCATTCATATACTACAAGAAATGGGACATACGGTTAAACCTATTGACGCAATGGGTTCAGCACAAACAGTTGAAATGGATAATAGTCTGTTTTTTGGTGCTGCTGATCCAAGACGAGCTGGCGCAAAAGCGGAAGGTTATTAATGCTGAATAATTAAATCAGGATTAAACTAGAACCAACTAAACCAGCCATCGTCATCTTCCTTAGCTTTTTTGACTTTGGTCATTCCCTTCTTAATGTTATTAATTGTATTTGCATCAAAGGTAACAACAACACTAATGTCCTTGCCATTACTATATATTTGACTTTGAGCAACACCGACGAGCATTTGCTCATCTGATACTTCAATCATTTCACCACCATAACGCGCACTCACGTGAGCAATCATTGGGTTATAATCATCAGCAAGATCTGGATTTTCTTCTGTTAATGAATCATGCATTTCTGGATCATGCGTATATTCATTACTATAGTAATTTCTAACTTTATTGGTATCAGCATAACTGTTTGACATAATCAAAACGATAAATAGAAAGATTAGTTTTTTCATATTCCCCTCTTCTATGCGTTTAAAAGCATTGCGTGCCACTCTTAACCCCATATTAGCTTGCTTTGATTAACCAATACCTTGCTAAAACATTACCAAACAGCAAGGTATTGAAATCAAGGATTAAGCCTTAGAGATTAAAAAAACATACTATATTGAAAAATGAAATCGTTAAACCTTACCAATCTGCAATGTTTTGGACAAGAAATCACAAGGTTTTCTATTGGATAATCAAAAGCATACAAATAGATATGAAGAGAAAGTTGAATGAAAAAAAATCCAACAAACGTGGTGAGCTTTTCGGTCTATCTCAAGAATATACTCCAAGGCAATCAAAATAAACTTTGTCATAAAAACACGATTAAGCCATTAAAAAACACTTCTAAAACACCAACTCAACAGATTGAACCATCACCTAAAAATAAAAATATTAAATAGGGTTAGGTAGCCATGAAAAATTTCATAAAAATAGCTTTAACCAAGCCTTATACTTTTGTGGTGCTTGCAATTATGATTATTTTGGTTGGTGGCAGAGCCATTGTTATCACACCTACTGATGTTTTCCCCAATATTAAAACACCCGTAGTCGCCATTGTTTGGGCTTATGATGGTCTATTACCCAGTGACGTCTCAGGGCGAATCACTTTTTTTTATGAACGCGCCCTAACATCTACGGTTGAAGGTATCGAGCATATTGAAAGTCATTCCTATTACGGCAGTAGTATTATCAAAGTGTACCTTCAACATGGTGTTGATTTAGCAAGCGCCGAGGCTGAAATTGTGGCGGTATCTCAAACTGTGGTAAATGCTTTACCTCCTGATATATCCCCGCCAATGATTATGAAACTCTCAGCCTCATCTGTTCCAGTAGCTATGCTGGAAGTCACTTCTACAAAATATTCTCCAGCAGAACTCTATAACATTGCCATTGCTAAAATCAGACCTGAACTCGTTACCATCGATGGCGCAATCTTACCCCACCCTTATGGCGGAACGGATAGACAAGCATTAGTTTCCTTAGATCCAAATAAACTGTTAGCTAAAAATATGACGGCTTCAGAAGTGCTTGAAGCACTCAAGCAACAAAATTTGATTTTACCTGCTGGGGATGAAAAAATTAATACCATTGATTGGATGGTTCAAAACAACGCCTCACCATTAGAGATAGAAAATTTCAACGATATACCCATCAAGAAAAAAGGCAATGCCACTATTTTTCTAAGGGATGTTGGTGATACAACGCTTGGTGGTGCACCTCAACAGAACTCAGTTTTAGTTGATGGTAAACAAGCCGTTATGATTGTAGTGATGAAAAGCAGTGAGGCATCAACATTAGATGTGGTTGATGGCATTAAAAAAGCCATTCCTAAACTCAATCAAACGTTACCTGACGGAATTAACATTCGTCTTTTAAACGACGCTTCAAAATTTGTTGAAGATTCCATTATGAATGTGGTTGAAGAAATGATTTTAGCAACCTTGTTAACTGGATTAGTCGTTCTGTTATTTATCGGATCATTACGCTCAACGATTATTATTGCAGTTGCCATTCCCCTATCCATTCTTGTTTCACTTATTTGTTTAAATTGGATTGGTGCAACAATAAATGTGATGACATTAGGTGGCCTGGCACTAGCCGTTGGAATTTTAGTTGATAACGCCACCGTCATGGTCGAAAACATTGATACACACATTGCGATGAACAAACCTATTTCTACAGCCATTATTGATGCAGCTAATCAGATTATTGGCCCAATGTTTATTGCCACACTTTGTATTACAGTAGTATGGCTGCCCTTATTTGGTATCAGTGGAATTTCAGGCTGGTTATTTAAACCTATGGCCTTTGCGATCATATTTGCGGTATTGGCATCATTTATGCTCGCCATTACCTTAGTACCAACTATGGCAAAATATATGCTGCATGAACATCAACCTAAAGATGACAATAATGTTGCACAAAACCACATAACTCACTCAAAATTAAAACGTTTATTTTCGATGATTGGCAACCGTTTTAAACGCTTTCAATCTGATTTCGAACATGGTTTTGAAAAGTTTCGGGATCGATATCAAATGCTGCTAAGCGCCACCATCAATAATCGCGGAAAATTTGTATGTAGCTTTATTATCATTTCCTTACTTGCCTGTTCTTTATTATTTATTAATGGTCGAAACTTTTTCCCAGAAATTAAATCAGATACCTTGCAAATGCACATGCGCGCACCATTGGGAACACGGATTGGCACGACAGGTAAAATTGCATCTTTAGTATCACTTGATATTAAAAAATTACTACCTGGTGTTGAAGGTGTCATTAGTAACTGTGGCTTACCTGTCGGGCCTCACAACCTTGCATTCATCCCAACACCAACCATTGGCTCTCAAGATTGTGATATTACCGTGACATTAAAAAATGAAGAATCACCTGTATGGGATTATCGCAGAATATTACGGGAAGAATTAAGTAAGAAGTATCCTGGCACAATCTTTACTTTTCAACCTGCTGATTTAACGGCAAAAATATTAAACTTCGGCTCGCCTTCTCCTATTGACGTGCAAATAAAAGGCTTAGAAATGGAAGAAAACTATGAATATGCCAAAGAATTAGCGGCAAAAATCAATGCAATACCTGGAACCAAGGATGTCAATATACAACAAACCATGAACACCCCAACTTTGTTAGCCAAAGGTGACAGAATATTTGGACTAGGCATGGACTTAACCGAAAAAAATATTGCTGAAAATATGATTCTGGCAACTGCAGGGAGTAAACAGATCGATCAGCAATATTGGTTAAACCATAAAACAGGCTTGTCATATCGCTTAAACGTGTACACACCGCAATATAAAATGACCACCTTAAATGATCTACTGACCATTCCTGTAACGAAACCTGAAAACGATACTTCACCTGATCGTGTTGAACTTTCAGGTAATGTAACAGACATCTCTTTAGTTGGTACACCTGGCGTCATTACGCATGGTGACATTATGCCTTTGTTTGATATCTATGTATCCGCAGAAGGTCGAAGCCTGGGAGATGTACTAAAAGATGTCGACCATGTTATTGAAGAAAGCCTGAGTGACAAACCTAAATCGGCCAGCATTGAGATACGTGGTCAAGCAGAAACAATGAAACAGGCCTATAAAGAACTTATTATTGGTCTATTAGCTGCGGTTATTCTGGTCTACTTGTTAATTGTGATCAACTTCCAGTCTTGGCTAGACCCTTTCATTATTATTACGGCTTTATTAGGTGCGATTGCAGGTACGTCATTATTCCTGTTCTTAACCCGAACAAACCTGTCAGTACCCGCATTAACAGGTGCCATTATGTCAATTGGGACTGCCACTGCAAATTCAATCCTAGTTGTATCCGCTGCCCGAGAAAGAATGGTCATTCACGGAGATGCGATAAAAGCAGCACTAGAAGCAGGTCACGCCAGAATTAGGCCTGTTATTATGACCGCATCTGCCATGATTATCGGCATGGTTCCTATGTCTGTAAGTAACACACCTAATGCGCCACTTGGCAGGGCAGTTATTGGAGGATTACTGTTAGCCACTTTTGCAACACTTTTCTTTGTCCCAAGTATTTATACGATGTTTTATCATCGTAAAACAGATAAGCCTGGCCCATTGTGTTTATACGATGATTTGTCATCAGAAAAAGAATAAATAAGGAGACTACCTGTGTTTCAACTACTTAAAAAATATAAGTTGATAGCTGCTTTAAGTATCTTGGTGATTGGATGGATCATTTATGTATTTATTGCACGATATAGCGAACATGAAGCGTTAAAAAAAGAGGCTATTGAAGATGCAATTTTCCCTGTCTCTATTATCCAGGCACAAGAAACGGACGATATCGAGACACTGACCTTACCTGGAAATGTTGAGGCTTGGTATCAAGCTTATATTTACGCACGTGTAAATGGCTATGTAAAAATGTGGTATACCGACTATGGCGCAAAAGTTAAAAAAGGGGAAAAAATGGCTGAGATTTTAGCCCCTACTCTTGATGCCGAATACGCTCAGGCAAAAGCTGACATGAAAGCCGACCAAGCAAGATATGAACTAGCCAAATTAACGGCTGATCGATATCTTGCCATGAAAGAATCAAATGCAGTTTCTATTCAATCTATTTCGGTAAAAGAAGCAAATGCCAAAGCAGAAGAAGCTAACCTTGAAGCAGCAATGTATGAAGTAAAAACCTATGAAGCCAAAATAAAATTTAAGACGATCGACTCACCTTATGACGGTGTAGTGACAGCCAGAAATATTAATGTTGGCGATTATGTGGAAGGCAACATAAAAGAACAAAATGGTGAAAATTATTTATTTAAAGTTGCAGATATTCATAAGATGAGAATATTTGTCTCAGTACCTGAACGCTTTGGGGCATTCTTAAAACCAGGATTAAAAGCAGATATCGTGTTACCACAATATCCTCATCGCCACTATACAGCAGATTTTTTAACGGTAGCAAATGGTTTTGACCCAGAGACCAGAACAGCAGTAACTGAATTCATTATAGACAATAAAGATGAATCCATTTGGCCAGGCTCTTATGCACAAGTTACGATTTCAGCCGATACGCAAACTTATTCACTGTCTATCCCCACTACCGCCATGGTATTTGCCGAAAATGGCACGCAAGTCGCGGTTGTTGATGAAAATAACACGGTTCATTTCAAATCAATTAATGTGGCTAAATTAAATGGTAGAACCATTGATGTTTCAGAAGGCATTACTCAAGACGATAAAATCATTAATAACCCAAGCGCTGCACTTTTAAATGGAAGTAAAGTTAAAGTCGTTAGTCCTGCAAATGGATACTTTAATCAACCACCCAATTCAGATGACCATACATCAGAAAAAGAGTAACAATCATGAAACAGATAAGCAGCTCATTGAGATTTAGTGTTAATTTGGGCTTAAAGGTTATTTTAATCGGAGCAATTGCACTTTTACTTATTTCGTGTAGTTCACGAGCAATTATTGATTTATCACCAGATTACAAACCAGTTAAATTTGTAGTACCAGAAGACTGGAGTGGTTCTGGCCCATTTGAAGTCGCTACACCTGCTGACTCAAAAGACAGAGGAGAATGGTGGAAAGTATTTAATGATCCAGTATTGAATGAGTTAGAAGATAAACTCAATGCAAATAATCCTGAACTACAAATTGCTGCCGAATGGTTCATCCAAGCTAGATATGAAATGATGAAAGTGCGCTCCTCGTACCTTCCTCACGTTGGTGTTGGTGTTGACTACACGAGGAATCAACGAACCGTAACGGATCTTTTACATGGGGACATTGATTCCTCACCACCAAACAGCAGCTCATCCTTATTTGGGCTAGCCTCTTGGGAGCCAGATATATGGTCAAGTTTAAGAAATGCCACCACCGCCCAAGTCTATAAAGCGCAGGAATCTGCTGCTCAATATGGCGCCATAAAATTAATGTTACAAGCTGAACTGGCATCCCACTATTTCACACTTCGCGGATTTGATGCACAAAATGCAATTTATCAACAATCCATTGAATACTATAAAAAATCCCTAAATATTATAAATACACAATTTCAGGGGAATATTGGTTCTAAAATTGATGTTGCCAGGTCAGAGTTTCTACTCGCAAATACAGAAGCTAGACAGCTAAATATTGAAGCTGAACGACAAGTTACGGAACATGCCATTGCAATACTACTGAGTGCTTCACCAACCTCATTCAAGATAGCACCAGTTGGCCAATTTAATGTGCCCGATATTAAAATACCCGATGTTTTGCCCGCCAAGTTACTAGAAAGAAGACCAGATATTGCTGCATTAGAAAGAAGAATGGCACAGGCAAACAAAATGATTGGGATATCAAGAGCTGCATTCTTCCCTAACATTAATTTGAATGTAGGCGAGAGCTTATTATCTTTAATAAATAGTTCAAATTTTGTGTGGTCATTTGGCTCTATCCTTGACTTAAACCTATTCAAAGGAGGATATCGACGAGCACAACTACAGCAGTCCTGGTCTATTTATCGAGAAACCTTAAATGAGTACCGCTCTGGTGTGCTAAATGCTTTTATGGAAGTTGAAAATGGTATCAGTAAAACCCAACTCATCTCCCAAGAACTACAAAAACAAAAAAAAGCGGTTGCCTCTGCCTCACAAACGCAAACCCTTTCTATGAAACTTTTTAGAGGTGGTCTGGATTCAGGACTACAATTAATTTATTCACAAGTTGATACCTTAGAGTCAAGAATACGAGAAGCTGAAATAAAATCGAGCTTAATGCAGTCATCTGTATTTTTAATACGCTCATTAGGTGGCGGATGGAGTGATAATCAATTACCAAAAGATGATGAAATCCAACCATTCAGTACCTTCCAATATACTGATCTTGATAACATTAATACGATTGGCGGCATTCCACAATCTGACCCACAAAAACATGCAAACTTATCAACCAGCAACAATTGAGTTTAAGTCAAAAGCGCCATTAAAATAATTAAAAAACAGATAAAAGGAACGCATATTATATTTAGCGCTAAACCAATACGATTCATGACCTTAGCAGCATTAGGTTTTAATGTTTGATAGTAGTGCGTACTAAAAACCAGGAAAAGATTAACCACTAACGAAATAACAGCTAATAGGAAAATTTTATCCACCAACATTAACTCGTTGCTAACAGGGATAGAGGACTGTAAGGCAATTTGATTACCGACTATTGCAAAAACCGAAGCCACAAACAATGACATCCTTACTTGTAATAAGGTCGCTGGTACCAAGAAAAGACAAATTCCTAATATGAAACTCAAGAAAGTAATCCCAAATGTGTTAATCACAGATCTTAATGGTTGTTTAATCAATTCAGCGCTATAGATAGCGGTGGAATAAATCGCGACATCTTTCCCAAGTTTTTTGTTTCTTTCTGCTGAACTATACTGTTTATTGATGATCTCCCAAGAGGCGCTACCAATTTTCCAACCAGGCAAATAATCTGCATTTTTATCTACATACGAACCTTCAATATCTGGTACAAAGTGCATGGTTGTAATTGTTTTATCCACGTTTTCAATACTGATTTTTAAAACCTGATTATCTAAAGGAAATTTGTCAACATTAAAATGCTGATGCAATGTCGCTTTGTAGCCAAACAAATTACTATATTGACCATTCGGCAGTTTCTTAATAGATTGCTTAACCATTTCTTGCTTGACAGCATTGATAACGACTAACTCTTTACCCCAGTTTTCATCAATTTTATCTTGTATTGACCACACCCAAAAAATGACATCAATCGTTTGTAATTTAAAGTTGATATTTGATATATCTGCCACATAAATTCCGATTGGGACAGCCTTAGATGTGCTTGGATAACTTAATGTGCCAGATAGAGCAAAACTATAACTTACCGTTAGAAAAATAAATATCATTACTCTCTGAAAGAATATCATCATTATCAAGTTAACTAAAAAATGTAATATTAGATAATTATAGCGATAATATTATTTTGAGCGCCAACTTGTGAGCCAATCGAGATATTTTTATTTAATTTCATCTAGATACAGCTGCTTTATCCTAACTGATATCCATAACTATTTTTGACTATGATCAAATAATTTCAATAAAATTGATTGATATGATTCCTGATTTTGGCTGATAAGCAGAAATTATGGGATACTTAAGTAAAGGCGATACAGGAAAGTCATCATGATGCCATATACATTACAAAATCTAAATTCAGCCATGAATGAACTCGATAAGTTTTATGCAACCAAATTATCAAAATTGACTTATGGCTTAAGTCCAGCAGGTTTTATACAACTATTTGCAGAATGGCAATCGCAACTGGCACTCTGCCCTGGAAGAGTAACCTCATTAGCGCTCTTTCCCTCTATGAAATTATTAACCAAGTTGATTCAACCTTGTATTACTGAAAACCCAAACTGTTCTAATGACCCTCGTTTCTCTTCAGATGGTTGGAAAATTTTCCCGTGGTCTTTGTATGTAGAAACCTTTCACAACGCTGAAGAATTTTGGGAACTTGCAACCAAAAATATTCCAGGACAATCCAAGCAAACAGAGCGTGCTGTATCATTTATTGCCAGACAAATTTTAGACGCAGTTGCGCCTTCAAACTTTTTACCTACAAATCCTGAACTACTCTTTGAAACTTTTCGCTCAGGTGGAATGAATTTAATACAAGGCTCAGTGAACGCTTATGAAGATTTTATTAGCAATATAAGTGATCAACCTAATAATGATGGTAAGTTTAAAGTTGGTGAAAATTTAGCTGTCACTAAAGGCAAAGTTGTTTTCAAAAATGATTTAATGGAATTAATTCAATATGAACCGACAACGACTAAAGTTTACAAAGAGCCCATTTTAATTTTACCTGCCTGGATCATGAAATATTACATTCTTGATCTTTCACCTGAAAATTCATTAGTCAAATGGCTAGTTGAACAAGGTCATACGGTTTTTATGGTATCTTGGATAAACCCTGATAGCAAAGATAGAAATAAAGGTATGGATGAATATGTTCGTGATGGTGCTTTAGCTGCGATTGAAGCTGTTTCCTCTATTTCCCAAAATGCTCAAATACACTTAGTTGGTTATTGCTTAGGTGGCACATTGGCTATGATTACTACCGCTCTTTTAGCACTTGATCAGGATAAACGCTTAAAAAGTTTATCTCTTTTCGCAGCCCAAGGAGACTTCACCGAAGCAGGTGAAATGATGGTATTTATTACCCCAACCGAAGTTGATTACCTGAAAAACATGATGAGAGACCAAGGATATCTTGATACCAAACAAATGGCAGGAGCATTCCAAATGCTACGCTCTTATGACTTAATTTGGTCCAGAATGGTAAAAGAGTATATGTTAGGTCAGCGTGAAGAATTATTTGATATTATGATTTGGAATCAAGATGCCACTCGTATGCCGTATAAAATGCACAGTGAATATTTAGAACGCCTATTTTTAAATAATGAATTTTCAAATGGACATTATACGGTTCTTAATAAAAGCATCGTACCAGAAAATATTACCATACCCATATTTGCTGTAGGGACAGAGAAAGACCACGTGGCACCATGGAAATCTGTGTATAAAATTCATTTAATGAGCCGCAGTGAAGTTACGTTTATCCTGACAAATGGTGGGCATAATGCGGGTATTATTTGTGAACCAGGACATCCCCACCGACATTATCGGATAAGTACAGCACCAGGCACTACCTCCTATACTCCACCAGAGGAATGGCTAAACACAACCACTTCTACCGATGGTTCATGGTGGCTTGCCTGGCAAAACTGGTTGGAAAATAATAGCCAAGCTCAACAAATTAACACACTAGCCACAACAGGTAATGCAAACTATAAACCATTATATAATGCGCCAGGACAATACATTTTTCAGAAATAAAATAGGAAATACCATGAAAGACATGATGGAAAATACCACGTTTGACGAGCTAATGATTGGGCAAAGTGCCTCATTACAACGAACATTAACGCAAAAAGATATTGAACTATTTGCAGCCGTATCTGGTGATATTAACCCCGCACATTTAGATGAGCAATATGCTAAACAGGATATATTTCATGGTATCATTGGTCATGGCATGTGGGTTGGTGGGTTAATATCTAACCTGTTAGGCACAGTCTTACCTGGCCCTGGGACCATCTATCTTGGACAAGAGATACGTTTTAAAAAACCAGTGAGATTAGGTGACGAAATAACCGTTAAAGTTACCGTTAAATCTAAGCGACCTGATAAGCCTATTGTTACATTTGATTGTATTTGCCTAAACACTAGAAATGATATCTTGGTCGAAGGAACAGCAACCGTTTTAGCACCAACAGAGAAAATTAGTGTTCAACGCCCAGACCTGCCAAGAGCACAAATTGGAAAAAAGGATCATTATCGAACGGTAATAGAACGTTCTCAACAATTTGATGTTCTAAAGGTCGCCGTGATTCATCCCGTTCAAGCTAACGTCATTGAAGCTGTTTTTGAAGCAGTAGAAGAAAAATTAATTGATCCTATATTAATCGGCCCTGAAAGTCGGATTAAAGAAGCTATTCAAAGTAGCAGACTTACTAATATTGACTGGAAAATTATCCATGCCGAGCACAGTCATGCTGCTGCATCAATAGCTGTACAAATGGCATCCAGTGGTGAAATTGATGCGCTTATGAAAGGTTCATTACATACGGATGAATTACTTGAAGCCGTCGTTCATACCTCTTCAGCTTTGAAAACAGAGCGACGTATATCACATGTATATTTAATGAATATCCCTACCTATCATAAACCATTGATGATTACAGATGCTGCAATCAATATTGCCCCTGATCTCGCACAAAAAGCAGATATTTGCCAAAATGCGATTGATGCTTGGCATATTCTATTCGATGGTAAAGGCGTTAAGCCTAAAGTTGCGATTCTTTCAGCAGTTGAAACGGTTACCGCTAAAATACCATCAACCATTGATGCAGCAGCCTTATGTAAAATGTCTGATAGAGGTCAAATTACAGGTGGAAATTTAGATGGGCCTCTAGCATTTGACAATGCCATTAATGCCGAGGCGGTAAAAGATAAACATATCATCTCAGATATTGCTGGAGATGCAGATATTCTCATCGTACCTAATATCGAAGCAGGTAATGCCCTTGCAAAACAACTTATTTTTCTAGGCAACGCTGATGCCGCAGGCATTGTATTAGGGGCACGCGTCCCGATTATTTTAACCAGTAGAGCAGACTCAAAACGGACACGTATGTTTTCTTGTGCGGTTGCAATGGAGCTTTCTCATGCTCGCAAAAAAGGATTAATTAAATAATGGTTCATTTACTAACGCTTAATACAGGCTCATCAAGTGTTAAGTTTAGACTATTTAACTTTGATGATAATTTAACAATTCTCGCAGGTGGAAAAGTAACTGATATTGGTGGAAGACCACAATTAAAAGTATTTAATGGCAATGAGAATCAATCAAATACCTCAGAATTAGACCCAAGAACGACACACGAACAAGCCGTAACTTTAATTATAGATTGGCTTAAAAAACAACAATATGATATTAGAGCGGTTGCACACCGTATTGTCCATGGTGGTGAAAAATTCACTCAACCTGCTAAGCTGGATAGTGAAACATTAACGTATTTACATTCTTTAGAATCACTCGCACCCTTGCATCAACCTCATAATTTATCCGCTGTCAATATATTAAAAAAATATCATCCAAACCTACTCCAATTTGGTTGTTTTGATACGGCCTTTCATGCAAACCATAGCCCCCTATTCCATGAGTTTGCATTACCACAGAACATACGTAATCAAGGCGTTAAACGATACGGCTTTCATGGGCTTTCATATAACTGGATTGCCCACTGCTTGCAAAAAAATTATCCAAAACTTATAAAAGGAAAAGTTGTTGTTGCCCATTTAGGCAATGGTGCAAGCCTATGTGCATTAGAAAAAGGAAAAAGCATTGACACCACAATGGGAATGACTGCATTAGATGGCTTACCAATGGGAACACGCTGCGGTGCTTTAGATGCTGGCGCAGTGATTTATATGATTAGAGACTTAGGTCTGTCTGTCACTGAGGTTGAGCGTCTATTATATAATGAGTCTGGTTTAAAGGGATTATCAAATTTAACCAATGATGTTAAATCGCTATCTAAGGCAGATGATATCAATGCTCAATTTGCGCTTAACTTTTTCTCATTAAAAACTGCACAATATATTGCAGCAATGACTGTTTCGCTTGGCGGTTTAGATGCCCTCATTTTTACGGGTGGTATTGGAGAAAATGCTGAAAATATTCGTGCAGCAATATTAAAACATTTATCTTTCCTGCCCAAGTTTGAACATCACGTCATCCAAGCAAATGAAGAGCATAGTATGGCAGTTGAAATTTTAGAACACTTTAAAAAGGACATAATAGATGAGTAACAATACCACATTAAAAGGGTTAGTTGTCGGGCTGGCAAATGATCAATCAATCGCCTGGGGCTGTATAAAAGCATTTAACACTTTAGGGGCAGAAATGGCGATAACCTACCTAAATGAAAAAACACGCAAATATACCGAACCACTTATTCAGCAAATAAATGCGCCGATTTATTTACCGTTAGACGTAACCAATGCAGAGGAAATGGACACACTTTTCTCAGAAATTGAATCTAAATGGGGAAGGTTAGATTTTGTTTTACATTCTATCGCCTTTGCTCCGAAAGAAGATTTACAAGGAAGAGTCATAGATAGTTCGTCTAACGGTTTTCAACAAGCTATGGATATTTCTTGCCATTCATTAATCCGATTAGCCAAACGCGCTGAACCTCTCATGAAAGATGGTGGTTCCATTTTAACCATGAGCTATTATGGTGGTGAAAAAGTCGTTGAAAATTATAATTTAATGGGGCCTGTCAAGGCAGCTTTAGAAGCTTCCGTTCGCTATATAGCACATGAATTAGGACCAAAAGGCATTCGTGTTAATGCAATTTCACCTGGTCCCGTTTTAACACGAGCCGCTTCTGGTTTAAGCCATTTTGATGCGCTAATGGAAAAAGTTGCCAAAGAAGCACCCGTTCACCAACTTGTTTCAATTGAACAAATTGGTGAAATGGCTAAATTTCTGGTATCAGATAAATCATTGAATATTACAGGTCAGACAATTTATGTTGATAATGGTTATAATGTATTAGGCTAGGCTTGGTATGTTATTGGAAACGAGATACTCACTTTCAAGCCAGGATTATTATCAGAAAATAATAATTCTGCTTTATGTAGTGAAGCAACTGCTTTAACCAAACTTAATCCTAAGCCACTTCCAGGCGTACCACGATCCTTATCTAACCTGACAAATCTTTCTTTAACACGTTCAAAATCTTGCACTGGAATACCAATACCTGTATCAGCAACGCTTAACAGAATATTTCTGCCTTCTATTAATGACAATGAAATTGTTACCGTTCCATACTCTGGCGTGTACTTAATAGCATTATCAATTAAGTTACAAATAGACTGAACGATTAAGTGTTGGTTACCTTTAATAAAAATATTTTCCGTGATATTAGTAACCAGTTTAATATTTTGATCTTCAGCAGAAGCTTGATATAACTCACTCAAATCTTGTAATATTTGACTCAAATTTAGATCAATCCAATCTCCAACATAACTTCCCGCTTCAGCTTGCGCAATTTCTAATAACGCATTGAAAGTTTTAATAATGCCATCTATATCTTCGACTGATCTCTCTAAAGCTTCTTCATACGATTTTTTATCTCTCGCTTCTAATAATGTCACTTCAATACGATTACGTAATCTTGATAGTGGCTGACGTAAATCATGGGCAACATTATCTGTCACTTCTTGAATACCATTAAATAAACTTTCAATGCGCGCCAACATTTCATTGACATGGCTAATAAGCTCGTCGAATTCATCTTGATGCCCTTTGGTAACAATTCTTTGACTCAAATCTTTCTTGGCAACACCTTTCAAAACTTTATTGATTTTATCTAAACGCCGCAACATTTTTGTACCCAAACGCCAGCCTAGAAACAATGCCAAAATAATGGATATTAATAAAACAATTCCCACTTCGGTTAAAATAAAAACTTGAAGCTCATCAGCCTGGGGAATTCGCCTGGCAACTAAAATTTTTGCACCATCCTCCAATGTAGTCGAAACCATTGGCCAAGCGTTATGGTCTTTATCAAAGAATGAGGTTAATCCTAATGTGGAAAGTTCACTCGGGTGAATAATAATATCTAAGATTTCATGGTCGGTATTTAGGTGAGACGGCCATTCAACCAAGTTGCCTGCTATTTTTTTGTCATCCTTAGAAACCAGTAACCAATAATAATCATGTTCTTGAGTCAACTCTGCATCGATTCTGGTCTTTCGCTCAATAATTTTGATTAAGTCTTGTCGTCCTTCCGCCTTATCTATACGAATAAATTGCAGCATTTCGCGCTCTAAACTTTTAGATATTTGGATATTGATATAACTACTAATCGCAATTTCTAACAAGACAAAACTGGTCACCATAATAATCGTATAAATTAACACATATTTAAGTGAAATTCTTAATGCAGTGGTTCGGAATACCCTATTCAGATGCACTGAGCTTATATCCTTTTCCACGAATCGTTTTAAGTAATTTAACTGGAAAATCACGGTCTATTTTTTGCCTTAAACGCGAAACTTGTGTATCAATGACATTTGTACCTGGATCAAAATGAAATGACCAAACTTGCTCTAATAACATGGTACGAGTAACCACCTGCTCAGCATCTGTCTCTTATACACATCTGACGCTGCCGACGATCTACTCTGTGTAGA
>OLID01000517.1_pt1 | contig 15686 bp, 17 predicted proteins | sample 1609361 | NCBI WGS metagenome assembly OLID01 (sample SAMN05416778, study PRJEB24817) | seawater metagenome | isolation source: Sea water | place: Canada:Atlantic | collected 2013-07
TACACAGAGTAGATCGTCGGCAGCGTCAGATGTGTATAAGAGACAGCTCTAAAACAACTCCCATTGTTTTTCCAATTGAAAAACGCATAGCACCACCCAAAGCAAACAACGTATTTTGGTCTGATGAAGCAACATAATTTCTATGAACCAAAGTTGGCGATAAACTCAAGCTATACCAAGAACCAAACTTTTTTGAAATATTCAATTGTCCACAATATGCAAAACGATGCTGCCAATTTGGAAATGATGAAACCTGCGAAATATCACTCGAGGCCTTCATATAAGTAAACGAAGCGGTTCCCAATAAAACCATTGAAATCGGCATACTGTTTTTCTTTTGACGCAATACTCGGTATTTAAAATAACCGTCAATTAGAGATCTATATGGCTGACCATTCCCTTTACTTCGTCCAATTCCGATATTGATATTATCAGTAATTCCATATTCCAATGCCATTCGGATATCGGCTGAATTATCAAATCCAAACATTTGTTGAGCGCCTCCATTCGGTCCTGCAATATCTCCAAATCGATGTTCAATTCTATATTCAAGCACCTTCTTACCCAGCATTTCTGTTGAATGGCCATTTATTACACGTGTTGAACTAAACACTTCTTCTACAAATTCTGGTTCCTCCGGACCTTCAATCACACCATCAAAAGCCAACGAATCTTCCTGTGCATGAAGATTGTAAAAGCTGAAAAGAGAAGTAAATACGAGTAAGTAAGTTAATTTATTCATAATTTGATTAAGTCATTTTTTACTAATAATACGAATTAAACCTAGAATTAGTTTGGTCTCGAAGATACAAAAAATAATAGTTACCATGGTAACATAATAATAAATTTATGTGCTCTTAAAAATATAATTTCAATTATCGAATGCATTTTGTATATTTAATTCCATATAATCAACATGTTAGGAAATTAAACCAAACTAGATTTTGAGTAAAGAGCATCAAGGAAAATATCATTTATTGACAATTTTACTAATTCCAGGATTTTTAGTAAGTCTTTTTTTGTCAGAACATTGGCTCATTCCTTTTCTATTTGCCATAATATCCTCATTTATTGTTTTCCTGTTCTTGCGACCAAAAAAAACGAAATAACCTTTTCTTTTAAAATCCGTAAAGTTGGAATATGAAAGCAAGATTTATGCTTCTTTTATGCTGGGTGATTTCATCATCTATTGTTAACTCGCCTGAAGTTAAACCTGTTTTTGGGGTTCGAGTAGCTATTGGTGCAAATTCATCTGTAACATCGTTTGTTTGCTACTTAAATAATGGATATACACTCAGCCGACAAAAAAATGTCGATGCTGAATCTTTTGTCAAAATTGTAACTGGATATTGGCCGAGTATTTACAACCCAAAACGGATTGATTATTTTAAACAGCATAACATTGAATGTGCCATTTTCACGGATTCGATTACCTTAAAACCTGTTCTTGGATGTCTTCCTATTGATTCGCTTTGGAAAATCCATTTTGGGACATATCCTTTTAATAATAATTCTGATATCGGATGGAGTAATAAATACCATCGTCCTTCACCGAAACAAGAACAATTTCTCTTTAATAGATATGGAATTCGACAAATAGACTCTGACTATTTTTTAGACACCAGCTTTTGGATGATCATGAATGATGTGATGGATAAAGATTGGATATCCAACTACAAATCATTGTATTAATTCTATTTATTTTGACTGTAGGGCGCCCAGCTCAGAATTCAGCTCATCCAATACCTCATCGTAAATTTCCTTCATTAATTCTTGATGAGATCCATAGTAATCTAACGATGATTCAAAATCATCGCCGTCGACTTTTAATCTTTTAAACAAGGTGTCACTTGAATTCAGCATCACTTTATTGTATTCAGAAACAGATGGATACGTTCCTTGAATGTGAGCTTCAAGTTTGACCAGTTCTTTCATAACAGCCACCATTTTAGGCCTAGGAATTAAATTATCGGGCTTTTCGATTTCCATTACACCGGATGAACAGGATGAAACAAGACAAATGAGCACTATGACAACATATTTAATCATCGATTGAATTGAAGTCGTGAACCTGATTGTTCTTCAATTATTTTTCCATTTTCAAAAACTACTTTACCATTTACAATGGTAGAATAAATTGAGTTAGAAAACGTCACCCCTTCAAATGGAGACCAGCCACATTTATATAAAATTGATTCTTTCGTAACAATTGACTTTTGTTTTTCGACAATGACTAAGTCGGCAAAATAACCTTCTCGAATATATCCACGGTCAACAATTTTGAACAATGTTGCGGGTGCGTGCGCCATTTTTTCAACAACTCTTTCAATCGAAATTTTCCCTTCCTCTACTTTCTCCAACATCGCGACTAAAGCATGTTGCACTAAAGGTCCTCCTGATGGAGCACTGAAATACGAGTTGTTTTTTTCTTCCAATGTATGCGGCGCATGATCAGTAGCAATCACATCAATTTTATTGTCGAGTACCCCTTGGAAAATAGCATCACGGTCTGAAGCTTTTTTAACTGCCGGATTCCATTTAATGAAATTTCCTTTTTCAGCATATTGTTCTTCCGAAAACCACAGATGGTGAATACATGCTTCCGCTGTTATTTTCTTTTGCTCCAAAGAAATTGTATTATCGAACAACTCAAGTTCCTTTGCTGTTGAAATATGTAAAATATGTAAACGTGTTCCGTGCTTTTTTGCAAGACGAACAGCCATTGATGAAGAAATATAACACGCCTCTTCACTTCTTATATATGGATGCTGTTCGATTGGAACGTTCTCTCCATATTTCAGTTTTGCTGCTTCAATATTTCTACGAATTGTGGCTTCATCTTCGCAATGTGTCGCAATCAATAATGGTACTTTGGAAAATAAATTATCTAGTGTTTTTTCATTATCCACCAACATATTTCCTGTTGAAGACCCCATAAACACTTTTACTCCACACACATTTTTTTCATTCGTTTTAAGAACTTGTTCGATGTTTTCATTCGAAGCGCCCATAAAAAATGAATAATTTGCAATTGATGTAGCTGCGGCAATTTGATATTTATCTTCAAGTAATTCCTGCGTCAATGCATTTGGGACAGTGTTTGGCATTTCCATAAACGACGTTATTCCACCTGCCACGGCCGCTCTGGACTCGGTAAAAATATTGGCCTTATGTGTTAACCCAGGTTCTCTAAAATGAACTTGGTCATCTATACAACCAGGCAGGATTAATTTTCCATTTAGATCATGGACTGTGCAATTATCTATTGTTTCAATCGAAGAAGCGATTTTTTCAATTCTTCCATTTTTAATTAGGATATCAGCTACGAATTGTTTGCCTTCATTGACAATAGTACCTGATTTTAATATTATCGAATTACTCATAAATCCATTTTACGCATCTTCCATACTCCGAAAAATGCTTCCTTAAATATTCCTGTATTCATTTTTGACTGTCCAAACTCTCTATCAATAAAGGTGATTGGAACTTCAGTAATCTTGTAACCATGTTTCTTTGCGGCATACTTCATGCAGATCTGAAAAGCATACCCTTTAAACGTGATTCCATCCAAATTTATTTTCTCCAAAACTTTTCTTCGATAGCATTTAAATCCGGCTGTTGTATCTTTTATTCCTACCCATAAAATCATTCGTACATATACACTTGCAAAGTAAGACATCAAAACACGCTTCAATGGCCAGTTTGACACTTTACCTCCTTTGCAATAGCGGGATCCAATACTGACGTCCGCACCATCAACACAGGCATCATACAAACGAATAAGGTCATCTGGATCATGAGAAAAATCACAATCCATTTCAAAAATAAAATCATATTTTTTTTCTATCGCCCATTTGAAACCATGGATATACGCCGTGCCTAAACCCAATTTTCCCTTACGCACTTCCAAGTGTATTTTTCCACTAAACTCTTCTTGCAGCAAGCGAATAGCATCCGCTGTTCCGTCTGGTGAGGAATCATCTACATACAACACATGATAGTCTTTATCCAAAGACATCACCTTTCGAGTCATCTTTTCGATGTTCTCAATTTCATTGTAAGTTGGAATTATTATTACTGAATCTGACACTTAAAACTCGTTATATCACGCTAAAATAAGTAATATTCGCTAATCGCATATTATCTCCGAGTATTTGATTTCAATGTTTTACCTTTGCATTAACATATTTTATCTAAAATGCGCATTGCACTTTTTCTTGTAATTGGTTTAATACCCTGTTTTTCCTTTTCGCAAAGTAGAAAAAACATCGAGCTATTGGATAATTGGCAAAATCCACATTTGATTTCTAATTCTTCTAACGTAAAATACAATGATTGCTGGGGATATTCGACGAACGAAAATGAATATGCCATTGCCGGGTCGACTGAAGGAACTCATTACTTTAAAGTTACAGATCAAAACAAATTAGAAGAAGTTGATTTTATTCCGGGAAAATTCGTTTCTATGTCCGTTGTTCATCGCGATATTAAGGTATATCAAAATTATGCTTACGCCGTTTGCGACGAAGGTGAAAGTAGTCTACAAATTATTGATTTGAGCTATTTACCTGATTCGGTGCATGTTGTAGCGGAAAACGATACAACTTTTGCTCGCGTACACAATTTATTTATTGATGAAGAGAATGCACTTCTATATGCTTGCGCTATAACTCCCAAAATAAATGGAATCTTGTCAAGTTTAATTTCAATGCAAGTGTATTCACTAGCCAATCCTGAACTTCCAGCTCTTTTGTATACTGGTCCCAATGACATTCCTGAAGTGCACGACGCTTATGTACGAAATAATATCGCCTATCTAAATTGCGGATTTGATGGTTTACGGGTGTTCGATTTTACAAATCCTTCCTCACCGGTTTTTTTGCAAAATGTAACAACTTACCAAGACCAAGGATACAATCACCAAGGCTGGTTATCTCCAGACGGTAAAACGTACATATTTGGAGATGAAACGGGAGGGAAAAAGCTTAAAAAATGTGAGGTTGACAGCAATCATGAAATTGAAATAAAATCGTATTTCGGGACTAATTTCTCTAACAATTCTGTACCTCACAATATCGTGTTAACCAATGATTTTGCCTTTGTTGCGTATTACAATGAGGGCTTACGAATTTATGATATTCGACCGAGAGTGCCTGTGGAAATTGCTCATTATGACACGTATCCAGATGATCATTTCTTTAATATGAACGGTGCTTGGGGGGTATTTGCTGGTTTTCCTTCTGGAAATCTACTTGTTTCAGACAGACACTACGGTTTGTTTCTTTTTGAATTCAATCAAGAAGTTTTTGGTTCAACAAGCCTTGATTACACAAATATTTATCCAAGTCCTGTTGAAAAAGGAGGTGAAGTTACGATTCGTTTAAGTGATAAAATAACAGGCTTCACCTATTCACTCTATGATGCTACAGGACGAATAATATCTAATGAAGAACGAATATCAACTGACAGCTTTGTCATTTTCAAGGCACCCGAAACCAAGGGTGTTTATACTGCAATAATTAGTTATACCAATAAAAAAGACATTCTCGTACATGTTAGTAAGCGGGTGTTGGTTCACTAGTTTTAGGAGAAAGTATATCAATTTCCAATAGGAATTTAAACGATAAGATTTTAGCTGTTGCGTCACTATCTCCTACACCCAGAAATAAATTATTTGCCCTAGGATTATTTAAATTAATAACGTGGTAAAAATTTCGTTTGGGCGTAAATGCAAATTCGAAGCCCGCAGAATATTTTTTTAATTTTTCACTTGTGAACGCCAATCCCAATGAAACGTGATACAAGTTCCATTTACTAGCATCAATTCCTATTCTTTCGTAATCAAAATACGGTTTTTCATTATACAAATAATCGGTTCGAGCACCCAAATACAAATCCCAATTTCTGGTCATCGCAACTTCTAGTCCTACTCCAATATTTGTTCTTGCAGATGATTCTTCTCCAAATGCCAAAAAGTGTTGATCACCAAAAAAACGACTCACCGATGTGTCCGCAATAGTTGTCGGGTATGTACTAGGACTTTGGTCTGCATCGAATATTAAATAATATTTACCTCCAAAAAAAGTTTCATTGGTCCAATGAAGCCAAGCGCGCTTACCGAGCTTCCAACTAACTCCAAATGCTAGCGAGCCGTTCTCCTTATGTTGTGCTTTAATTTTTTCTGCACGATCTACAATTTTCAAATCCGATTGCAACAATTCATCCATATTAACAATTGAAAAATCTCTATATACATTAGCCTTTCCCAACATGTTGAAAGAAGGCGTTGTGAATGTCATTCCAAACTTAAAATTTTCCAAGTCGAGTGCAATTGTTGGTTTAAAAACCCCTTTTACATTCCAATAATTAAATGATATTTTTGATGCAAACGTGGCCACTTCGCCACTTGAGCCATCGGTGGGTAACGCAGAAAATTCGACAGCATTTGAATATTTCACAGTTCTATAGCCTCCAAAATGAGACAATCCAATTGAAAAATGTTTTGAAACTCTAAGTGCTAAAGAAATTCCAGCCCAATACTCTTGCAAATTGTGATTTTGATTATAACCACCAACAAAACTTTCAGGTCCTGCAGTAGAACTTAGAACTTCCCTGTAGCCTTGAAATAAATAATCATATTTTGAACTAAAATTTCTACGTGTTATTACAGCATAACCAATCCTCACCTTTTGATGTTTTTTAGGAGCATAAATCCCTGAAATAAGATTGGGCATAGTTGACAACTGCGTTTCTTTCAAATGATATCCATATCCCAGAGCGTTTTTCAATTGAACATTACTTATTCTATACGCATTGACTGAAATAGAAAGTGAAGGATCATCCACAAAGCTCATTGCCGCACTGTTATAATATACTGTGGCATTATCTCCGAGTCCTGCGGTAGCCGCACCTCCTAAAAGTGAGGCACGTGCGCCAAATTGTTCAGACCAATGATGATAATCCTGAGCAATTCCAATCGAGCAACAATAGAATAGTAAACTTAGTAATAGTGGACGCATAGGTTCAATTTTAATACAAGGTAAAAAAATCCATGAAATTTTTATTTAATCGAAATAATACTATTTTTGTCGTGTACGATATAATCTTATACGATAATTATGGATTTTTACAACTTAACAATTAATTCACCTCAAGGGAAAATCATTCGAATGAGTGATTTCAAGGGGAAAATTATATTAATTGTGAACACTGCTACAAAATGTGGTCTTTCTCCTCAATTTGATGGACTCGAAAAAATTCATCAACTGTACGAAGACAAAGGCGTTGTTGTGCTTGGGTTTCCGTGTAATCAATTTGGCGGGCAGGAACCTGAAACAAATGATTCTGTTGAAGAAAGTTGTAGAATAAACTTTGGAGTTACATTTCAATTGACTGAAAAAATTGACGTAAATGGAGATAACACCCACCCAATATTTGAACATTTAAAAAACAATCTAGGTGGATTTTTCGGCAAAAAAATCAAATGGAATTTCACCAAGTTTATTGTTGACAAAAACGGTAGACCATATAAACGCTACTCACCTACTAAGGACCCAATGAAATTGATTAATGATATTGAAGCACTTTTAAAGAACTAAACAAATGGATCATTTAAAATTAGACAATCAACTTTGTTTTCCATTGTATGCCACATCGCGTATGATCACTCGTATTTACCAGCCACTTTTAGAGAAATTGGATATGACCTACCCTCAATTTCTGGTTATGCTCGTTCTTTGGGAACATAAAAAATTAACTGTTGGGCAGATTGGGAAAAAACTCTTTTTGAATACAAACACGTTAACACCGCTTATCAATAAACTAATAGATAAAAAATACATTCTAAAAAATCGTTCTTTGGAAGATGAACGAATTGTATTTATTTCCATGACTAAAGCCGGAAAAGAATTGCAAAAATCCGCGTCCGGAATTCCCGAATGCATAGTAAATGCTAGTGGAATGAGTGCAGATGATATTCAAACAATGAAAATTTTAATGGATAAATTTTTAGAAAACGCATCTAGAAACTATTACCTTGAATCACAAAATTAATACCTAACTTACAAGCACTTTGAAACAAAAAGAATTAGACATTAACATTGAAAAAATAAAGCAAGGGGATGCTAAAGCATTCGAATTGGTTTATGACTCCTACAGCGACGCACTGTATGGACTTTGCCTAAAGATTGTCAAGGACTCTGAAGTTTGCGAAGACATCCTTCAAGACGCCTTCGTGAAAATTTGGAAAAAAATAAACTCATATGACGAAACAAAGGGCACGTTTTTCACATGGATGTTGAACATAACGCGCAATACCGCAATTGACAAGTATCGTCAAATTGTTAAAAAGTCCGAAGTCTCAATCCAAAATGAAGAATCCAACGTAACTTATTCAAATGCGAGTAGTTCAACAATGAATGTAAATCACATTGGCTTAGGGGATCTACTTAAAACTTTGCCAGATGAGCAACAAGAGATTATTGAGTACCTCTACTTTAAGGGATACACTCAACAGGAAGTTTCGGATGAGTTAGATATTCCACTTGGAACTGTAAAGACAAGATCACGAGCAGCTTTAAAAGCAATGAAAGAACTATTTATTATATTATCAACATGGATATAAACGAATACATATCATCTGGAATTATTGAACGATACGTTCTTAATTCAGTGAGTCCGCAAGAAAAAAAGGAGGTTGAGTGTATGTCTCATATTTATCCTGAGATCAAGCAAGAATTGAGCGCATGGCAAAATTCAATAGAAAAATTGGTTTTGCAAACGGCCGTTCCAGCCCCAAGTCACCTCAAAGAAAAGGTGTTAACTCAGATAAAAAGTGAGTCGCAAGAACCGCTATTGAAAAAAGTAGAAACAACTGAAACCAAAATTATTCCTCTAAATCGCTCAAATAATACATTTAAGTATTTGGCCGTGGCTTCGTTTGCTGGAATAATTGCGCTGGCTGTCTATACTTCTAAAATTAACGGCGACGCAAATGATATTCAACAAAAGTTAGTAGCACAAGAATCGATTAATAAAGATTTAGAAACACATTCTAGTTTAACAACTCAGCAATTGGCTTTTCTTAAACATAGTGCCACCAATAAAGTACTTATGAACGGAACTGAAAATCATCCTGGAATGTTAGCAACTGTTTTTTGGAATACATCGACTCAAAAAGTAATGATGGAAGTTCAAAATCTACCTGAAACATCAAGGGATAAACAATATCAATTATGGGCGATAATTGATGGCGTACCTAAAGATATGGGGGTTTTTGATGTGGACACCGATAAAAAAGAATTAATGAATATGAAGAGTGCCAATAACGCCATAGCCTTCGCGGTAACTCTAGAGCCAAAAGGAGGAAGTAAAACTCCAACCATGGAAGAAATGTATGTCATCGGAAATGTATAGCAAATAACACTCACCAAATAGTCTAAGCGGTTTCTTAAACAAGGAACCGCTTTTTTTTATCTACATCTTAGAAATATGAATATCTATTTTTTTTATCGTTCAGAAATCCAAAACAAAATATGCGTCGTATGTATCACAAAAACATTTAAAACTAAAAGTATGAAAAGCAACAAAAAGAATTTAGGATTATTAGCAAGTGGTTTAGTAATAGCATCAGTGAGCTTCACAAGTTCAAGTTTTGCTACAACAGCGATTGGTTCAGGTGGGCAAATTAGATCTGAAATTGTTACTCCAAACGCAGTGCAAAACACATTATTATCTTCAGTCAACTTTAAAGGTGGCGAGGCTAAATGTGGCGAAGAAGGAAAATCGAAAGGTGAAAAGGGAAAAACTGGTGACGCTAAATGTGGTGAAAAAGGTAAATCTGGAGACGCTAAATGTGGTGAGAAAGGTAAATCTGGAGATGCTAAATGTGGCGAGAAAGGTAAATCTGGAGATGCTAAATGTGGCGAGAAATAAAAACATTCTCTGACATAGGGATAAAAAAGGGGGAGGTTCATAAAGTTAGCCTCCCTTTTTTACACCAATCAATTAATACCAACTAACATTATTACTATGGACAACGTAGGACTTGGCTTTAGGAGAGATCTCTCTGATGAAATACTAGCATTAAATTATAACGAGTCACCAGCATTTATAGAAATTGCTCCTGAAAATTGGATTGACCTTGGGGGCTACTGGGGTAAAATTCTTAAATCCGCAGCTGAGCGATTCCCAATTACATCTCATGGCCTTTCGCTTTCGATTGGTAGTCCCGACCCATTAGACTGGGATTATATAAAAAAAATCAAACATTTCCTTAATGAAAATAACATTTCCATTTATTCGGAACACCTCAGTTATAGTCAAAGTAAAAACGCGCACCTGTATGATCTTTTACCGATTCCATTTCGTGAAGATGCAGTGAAACACATTTCACAAAGATTAAGAGAAGTTCAAGATTTCCTTGAAATGCCAATAGCCCTAGAAAACGTTTCTTACTATACACCTGTTGCCGCTGAAATGGATGAGGCGACTTTCATTAGCTCTATCGTTCAAGAATCTGGATGTAAATTATTACTCGACGTAAACAACGTTTTTGTCAACTCTTTTAATCATAACTACGATCCACAAGAATTCATAAGTAAACTACCACTTTCTGAAGTCCAATACATACATATGGCAGGACACGAAAAAGTAGAAGAAGATTTAATCATTGATACCCACGGTCAGCCAATTATATCTGATGTGTTTGAATTATTTGAATGGACTTTACCACAACTTAATAAGGTCCCAGTTTTACTCGAACGCGATTTCAACTTTCCAGAAATGGCTGAAATCGTGCAGGAACTAAATACATTGGAAGCGATAACTCAAAAAAGTTGGACTAAAACTATGAAACATGCTTAAGAACGAAACTGAAAATATCCAGCATCAATTAGCGAAACATTGCAGAAGCAATGCCGATTTGCCGATTCCAGGGGCAAAACACGAACGTTTACATCATTACAGACGATTAATTTACACAATTATAGAAGATGCTATAGAAAGTGCCTACCCCATTGCGCGAAGCATACTTTCGGATAACCAATGGACAGAAATGATTGATACATTTGTTGCAGAGCACAATTGCCAACACCCACAACTGTTTCGGATGCCCGAAGAAGTAATTCAATTCGCCATTGACAAAAACTATCCTTTAAAATTCAAAATTCCTCATTTAATAGATGTACTTCAATTTGAATGGGCAGAAATTGAAATTCACTCAATGAAGGATGAAATAATTCCAGAAATAACTCTGGTCAATGACTTATTAAACGCGCATTTAAAATTTTCCCCTTACTGTCAGTTATTGGCATTGGATTATCCTGTGCATCATCTAAATAAAATTGACGTTGCAAACTCGCAAGGAGAATATTTTATGTTAGTATATCGTGAAGAAAGTGGAACGGTCCAATACTTGGAATTAACTGCTTTAACTCATTATGTAATAGTCGAATTATCATCCGGTAGTTCAACTCTTAAAAATGCTCTAGATCGCGTGATCTCGGAAGAAGAAAATCAAACTGAATTATACAAACTTGGGGTACTGTTTTTAAAAGATTTAAGAGCAAAAGGCGTTCTTTTATCCTAATCAAACTTTAAGTTAAATAAAAAGCACATCGATGTTATGTGCTTTTTTTTATTCCAATTTAATTATCGATAATACTCAAATACTTCCTCAATTGATTGAATAGGGGACGAACAATAATTGCTTGTGCAAACAAATAGAACGTTCTGTTTAAATCCTTCAAACAATTTTTTCTTCTCTTCAGGCAAAGTGTCTTTAGTGTAGATGCCAAATAGACTGTAATAAGGAGCCATTGCTCTTGCTGATCTCAATAATGTCGATGAGTTTTCATTATCTATAAAAACAAATTGATTTGCCTCAGAATTTAATTCATTTTCGAACAATAATAATTCTGGTAATGAATAATATTGCGTGATTACTTGAGGATTCATGCAAAAATTGAATAGCTCTCGCGATCTTACCTGATAGATTTTATCCTTTGTTAGGTTAAACACCCAGTTATTTATCCTCCCTAGATTGATGTTTTCAATAATAATGGGTGCAGGCTGCAAGCCGTTAGACCCTACAAAGCTCTGTGCACTTCCGTTCTCCAGAATGAAAAACTCATTTACCGCAATTATCAATCGCGTCAATTCATTAGTATAAAATGAGTCATTCAAACCTGACTTAATTAAATCTATATATAAATAAGCCATTGCTATTTGATCCTTCAAACTAAACACTTCTCGTTTCCCATAATCATGAAAAAATAATCCGTTTTCACTTTTTCGTTGACGCAATAACTTCTCTATTACAATGGCCTTTTCTTGCATTTTAGGATCCATCAAAACATCACTCATCATTAGAAATGACGATGCTATTTCTGCATTGTTATTTGTAAATGTATTTGTATCAACCTTAGGCACACCTAATTTGAGTCGTTCCGAATTATTAAGCTTAAAATAAACCTCGGAATGTTCGCCTTGCACTAAATCCGCATCTTGAGCATTACTGTACAATCCATTTTCATGAGCTAAAAATCGATCCAAATACATCAAAATATCCTTTGCTTTGTCTAAGGATTCATTGTCTTTATTGTACAAATAATTATAGGAGAACAACTTCAAATAACGCGCTTGGATGGATAATAATTTTTCAAAATGCAAATGATTCCAATCGTTGTGTGTTGAGTATTGATAAATACCTCCCCAAACAGGGTCGGATAATTTTTTTGCTCCATTCATACTTGTTTTTATCCAAGCTCGCATTTTATCATCTTGGCTTAGAAACAGTGCATATTCAAATGTGGCAAACTCAACATATTTCTGTGATTGATCAAATCCGCCTTTCTCATAATCTACTGCGTTTTTTGCATTTTTTATTAAACGTTCAATTTGAAGTTGAACCTCAGAAGAATTAATCTTTTTAGCACGAATATCTGGAATAGGCTCTTCCAAACTTGGGTCTGCTACGATTGCCTTCAAAAGCTTTAAAAAATATTCCGGAGAGATGTACCCTGCTCTTTTAACTATGTCTTCACCTTTTGCATTAATAAATATAGTTGCTGGCCAACCATAATCTCTGTAACGAATTGACAATTCTGGGTTGGCATCTTGATCGGCTTTTACCGGAATAAAGTGCTTATTGATATAACTAATAATTTCTTGATTAGAATAAGTTGAATCCTCCATCACATGGCACCAATGACACCAATTTGCTTCTAAGTTCAACAGAATTATTTTATTCTCTGCTTTTGCTTTTTCAAAAACAGTAGGACCCATTTCGCTCCATATCAATTTACTTGAATTGTTATTAGCTCCACTACAGGAAACCGTTAAAAAGGCAAGCTGCATTATCGTAAGAAAAGTTCGCATTTTGTTGTATTTTTTTATTCAAAATACATACGCTTATCAGTGAAATGTGGATTGGTTTAAAAAAAAATAAAAATCTTTAAATCCAAGATGAAAGTTACTTCGTAAATATCGAGTAGTTTATTATGGGAAACATTCGTTTTCGTAGTAGGAATTTAGGTAATCACTCAAGCTAGAGAGTGAAAAATGGGGTCGTACAGTTGGTTGGTACTGTGCGGCTCCTCTAGCAATTTCAAAGACTCTTTACACTTTCTTTTATCAAATCTGTTTCATATCCTTTTGAAGATAGAAATCGATATACTTTCATTTTACGTGTATCGATATTTTTTTCAGAAGACAAAGCAAGCCATTTTTTTTCGGCAAGGTGATCCAGATTACCGATATATTCAGCATCGTCAATTTTTTCGAACGCTTTTTTAATCGAATATTCTGAGATTTGTTTTTGTTTTAATTCCGCACGAATCTTGATCTTTCCCCACTTTTTTATGCGCACTCTTCCGGAAGTGTAAGCTTCAGCAAAACGCTCTTCAGACAAAAAATTATTTACAATAAGATCTGCCAATAGAGCATTTCTATCTTCTTCGATTAAACCCCAGGAAATCATTTTTGAATTCAATTCAAAAGAGCATCTTTCTTGATATGCACACAATGCTTCTAGCTTGGTTTTCGCTTCAAGAAAAGAGTATTTACACTCTGACTTCATGTCAGAGTGTAATTTCCTCTTTATTTTTATCTACAAAAGAATATTGTAATAAATGTTGTGATGAAAGTCCACGAACTGGAATCCATTTTTTGTATTTAAAGAACCACTTCACTTGCTTTGAAATTAATCCTTTCTTAAAATACGATTCGATATACGGATGCACTAGAATTGCAATTCCTTTATCTCCATTATTCTTCATCAAGAAATCCAAGTTGTTTTCAATTTCTTCAGTGAATAAAATTGAAGCTTGAACTTCACCTGTTCCGTTACATGTTGGACATGTTTCAGAGGTAATAATATCTGTTTGAGGTCTAACACGTTGACGTGTAATTTCTACAACTCCAAATTTTGAAGGAGGAAGAATGTTGTGCTTGGCTCTGTCTCTCAACATAGCTTCTTTCAAAGTAGCATACAATTGTTTGTTGTTTGCTCTATCGTGCATATCGATAAAATCAATACAAACAATTCCACCCATATCTCTCAACTGCAAAACACGCGCTATCTCTTCAGCAGCTTCAAGGTTTGTTGCCAAAGCATTACTTTCTTGACCATCAGATCCCTTTCGGTTTCCACTATTCACATCAACAACGTGCATTGCTTCTGTATGTTCGATAATTAAGTACCCACCATTTGACAATGGAACTTTTTTACCAAACAACGCCTTTATTTGCTTACTAACGCCAAATTTCTCGAAAATATCAAGTTTACCGTCGTAATGTTTGATGATCTTTTCTCTGCCTGGTGCGATATCTGAAACGAACTCTTTTACAGAGTAGTACATATCTTCATCATTCACATGAATATTAGTGAAATCGGCATTGAGAAGGTCTCTTAAAATCGAAGATGTTTTGTCAATCTCTCCAAGGACCCGATACGGAGGTTTTGCATTCAATAAATTGGCATGCATTTTCTTCCATTTTTCTACAAGATTCTTTAAATCTTGTTCAAGCAATTCAAGTTTCTTGGTTTCAGCAACTGTACGAATAATTACACCAAAGTTTTTTGGTTTAATTGCCTTCATAATATCTTTCAAACGATCGCGTTCATCTTGATCTTTAATCTTTTGAGAGATTGAAATTTTATTCGAGAATGGTACTAATACTAAAAATCTTCCGGCTAAAGTAATCTCTGCTGTTAAACGCGGACCTTTAGATGATATAGGCTCTTTTGCCACCTGAACCAAAATAGGTGCCGAAGAAGAAATAATTTCTGAAATTTTTCCATCCTTCGAAATATCCTGTTCCATCTTAAAATATTGAAGATCGGAAACATTCTGCTTGCCACGCAAAGTATCGCGCGAAAACTTATTAAGTGAACTATACTGTGGTCCTAAATCTAAATAATGCAAAAATGCATCTTTTTCATATCCAACATCCACAAACGAGGCATTCAAACTAGGAACAACTTTTCGAACCTTCCCGAGGTAAATATCACCTACGGAAAATTCGTTACTTCCCTGTTCTTCATGCAACTCAATAAGCTTTCCGTCTTTGAGTAGAGCAAGCCATACGCCATTTTTCCTGGCATCGACTACTAGTTCTAAACTCATGAAAGCCTAATCTGTCTCTTATACACATCTGACGCTGCCGACGATCTACTCTGTGTAGAT